>ENA-UONV01000362-UONV01000362.1-human-gut-metagenome-genome-assembly--contig:-CS4-NODE-362-length-57108-cov-8.590153_pt1 | contig 57108 bp, 47 predicted proteins | sample MGYA00242461_ERZ724008 | MGnify/ENA metagenome assembly ERZ724008 | reverse complement strand
CTTTGCTGCGGTACTTCCAATGTGGCTTTTGAAACAGCCTCGTGATTACATGACGACGTTTATGTTTATCGGAATGATTGCGGGCGCCGTAATTGGTCTGTTTGTTGCTCATCCGAGCATGAATCTTCCGGTTTACACAGGATTCAATAATGAGACACTCGGTACGATGTTCCCAATCCTGTTTGTTACCGTTGCTTGTGGTGCGGTTTCCGGATTCCATAGTTTGGTTTCGTCCGGAACATCGTCGAAAACTGTGGAAAATGAAAAAGATATGTTGAAAGTCGGATATGGTGCGATGGTGCTTGAGAGTCTGCTTGCGGTATTGGCACTTTGTGTCGCTGGTGCTGCGGCAAGTGCAGATGGAACACCGGCCGTCGGAACCCCATTCCAGATCTTCAGTCAGGGAGTAGCCGGATTCTTCGAAATGTTTGGTGTTCCGGTATATGTAGCAACCGTATTTATGACAATGTGTGTATCGGCACTTGCACTTACCAGTCTTGATGCTGTAGCACGTATCGGACGAATGAGTTTTCAGGAACTCTTCAGCGTCGATGATATGGAGCATGCTGCTCCTTGGAGAAAATTATTTTGCAATACATACTTTGCTACGATCGTTACGCTGGTATGTGGATTTGTACTTACAAAAATCGGATATGCAAACATCTGGCCATTGTTTGGTTCCGCAAACCAGTTGTTAAGTGCGTTGGTTCTTTTGACACTCTGCGTATTTACGAAAGTGACAGGACGAAGCAACAAGATGCTCTTTCCACCACTTATCATCATGCTCTGTGTAACATTTACCGCCTTGGTACAGAGATTGATCGCTATGGTAAAAGCCATCGGAGAGGCAGCTTCTACGACAATCCCGGCAGGTGCCACAACTTGGGGCGAGGTATTTATTGCCAATGGATTGCAGCTCATCATTGCTGTTTTGCTTATCGTTCTGGGACTTACGATCGTCATCAATTCGATGAAGAGTTATGTCAACAGCAAGAAAAACAGTGAAGAGTAAACGATATAAATAAGAAGATAATCACTCTCTGTATTTGGGACAGAGGGTGATTTTTTTATTGTGGGGAACGAAAAACTGTGATATGCTAAAGATAACTATTTTAATAAGGGGAAAGCAAAATGGAAGAACAACAAAAACCGCATAAACGAAGAGTACGTTATTCGGGAAAATATCCAAAGAAATTTGAAGAAAAATATAAAGAATTACAGCCGGAAAAATATCAGGATACAATTGAACACGTTATCCGCAAAGGAAATACGCCGGCGGGAATGCATATTTCCATCATGGTGGAAGAGATTCTTGACTATTTGAAAATTCAGCCGGGGGAGATTGGTTTCGATGCGACGCTTGGCTATGGAGGCCATACGAAAGCGATGCTCGGCTGCCTGAACGGACAAGGACATATTTATGCTACAGATGTAGACCCAGAGGAATCCGCAAAGACCAAAGAACGTTTGAAGGCACTTGGGTATGGGGAGGACATCTTATCGATCCGTTTGCAGAATTTTTGCACCATTGATAAGATTGCGAAAGAAGTCGGGGGATTTGATTTTATCCTTGCCGACCTCGGTGTTTCCTCGATGCAGATTGACAATCCAAAGCGCGGATTTTCCTTTAAAGTGGATGGTCCGCTTGATCTGCGGTTGAATCAGAAAGAGGGAATCAGTGCGGCAGAACGATTGGCAAATATTAGCAAAGATGAACTGGCGGGAATGCTGTATGAAAATTCCGATGAACCGTATTGTGAAGAGATTGCCAAAGCCATCACAGATGAGATCCGGAGAGGGCACGCCATCGATACAACGACAAAATTGCGGGAGATTATCGAAAAGACGTTGGATTTTCTGCCGGAGAAAGAGAAAAAAGACACGATAAAAAAGACATGCCAACGTACCTTTCAGGCACTTCGCATCGACGTAAACCACGAGTTTGAAGTGCTGTATGAATTTATGGAAAAACTGCCGGATGCGCTTAAGCCGGGAGGACGTGTCGCGATTCTTACGTTCCATTCGGGCGAGGACAGACTGGTGAAAAAGGCATTGAAAGAAGGTTACAAAGCGGGAGTTTACAGTGAGTATTCCAAGGATGTCATACGCCCCTCGGCAAAAGAATGTGCGCAGAATGGGCGTGCCCGTTCGACGAAAATGCGTTACGCGAGAAAAGGAGATTTGTAAAATGCCGGGAAAAAGCGTATTAATTTACCTATTGATCAATGTTTTTGTCTGTATTTTATATGGGGTTGACAAGTGGAAAGCGGTGCATCACAAATGGAGAATACCGGAGGCGACCTTGATGCTGTTCGCTGTTTTCGGTGTGTTTGGTGCTTTTATAGGAATGCATTGGTTTCATCATAAGACGCATAAACCGAAATTTTATATCGGCGTTCCGGTTATATTTGTGCTGGAATTTCTCTGTATTATCGGTCGATTTGTGTGGAAATAATCGTTATCTTCTAAGTCGGTTGTGACGATATATAATGATAGAAAGAGGGGATTGTATGCAGATCAAGGAAGCAAGAGGAATTTATCAAAGCCAGATCAAATCTTACAGCAAAACGGCTTCTGAATTGAGACAAAAGCAAAAAGAACTGGAAGAGAAGATCAAAGAAACACCGAATGGAAAAGTAGTTTATGAAAATGAGGCAGTTTCGTTGGAATTGTCGTTAAATGCTGTTGAGAAAAAGCAGAATGAATACCGGGATTACATGGAAAAACTGATGGATAAGTGGACCAATGTCGAGATGCTTGTATCGACGGAGCAGCAGACCGATTCCATGAAGGAAGCTGCGGAAGAACAGATGAAGATTCTCGAAGTGGCGAGACGGCTTATGAAAGGAGCAAAAGTTCCGCAGGCGGATGAGATGAAACTGATGAAATTTGACAGTGGTTTGTATCAGGTAGCAAAAAGTATTGGTGCGATGGTGCAAAAGGAAAAACAAGAAAAATACGATTCTCTTTGGGACGAGGAAGAGGATAAAGAGACGCAGGATCCGAATGAAGTGGCAGACTCTGCAGAGGCACCGGTGGGGGCACCGGATACCGTGTCGGCGGAAATGACAGCAGGTACGGCGGAGTAATGATGAGAAATGGAATAATAAAATAGGGAAGTACTCTTGACAAAAAGAGGTTCTCATGGTAACATAACAGTGTTATGTGAAACAAAAAGAAAGCAGGGATGGAATTGGCAAAAGAAGTGAAAAGTGGAGAAACTAGGCAGCTGTTACTGCAGTGTGCGAAAAAAGAATTTATGGAAAAAGGATATTCCAAAGCTTCTTTGCGTTCTATCTGCAAAGAGGCCGGAGTTACGACGGGTGCGTTGTATTTTTTCTTTCAGGACAAAGATGATCTGTTCTGCAGTCTCGTTTCGGACAGCCTGATGCGGATTATGGAACTGATAAAAGAACATCAGCAGTTCGAAGAAAATGAGGCGAAAGAGGAAATCCTTTCCAGCAACCATGACATGGAAAGCGAGAGGATTCTGGTGGAGGTGCTTGTGCATGAGATGTATCAGAATCGTGATGAGATGCTTTTGCTCGTAAATGGTGCGCAGGGGTCTTCACTGGAAAATGCAGTAGACCGGATCATCGATGAGATGGATGCACACAATCTGCACCTTGCCCGGGCAACGTGTCAGGAACTCGGCATTCCGATGCTGGAAGAAAACCTGGTTCATTGGATGTCACACAATCAGATCGATATGTTTTTGTATATGTTAAAGCATATTGAGACAGAAGAACAGGCATTGGCCTTTGGCAGGCAGGCGATGACTTATCTGGTAACCGGATGGTTTGCACTTTTTGGTGTAGATCTGTCAGAAAAGTAGGCTTTATTGATAAGAATAAAGCCTAAAAAAATGAGATAAACATAACAGTGTTATGTGATAAAATGGAGGAAATTATGTATCTGCAATTAGAAAATGTGAAAAAAAGTTATGGCGAAGAGGGGAGTTATGTGGAGGTGTTAAAAGGTGTTACGACAGGTGTAGAACAGGGAGAAATGTGTGTCATCCAGGGAACTTCCGGTTCCGGAAAATCGACCCTTTTAAACTGCATCGGAGGACTGGATACGATGAATTCCGGTTCCATCTGTGTGGATGGGATTGAACTTGGCGGCATGAAAAATGAAGAACTGTTAGAGTACCGCAGAGCCAATCTGGGATTTATTTTCCAGTTTTACAATCTTGTGCCGAACCTTACGATCCGCGAAAATATACAGGTCTGCGAGTATTTGACAAAGAATCCGCTTTCAGTCGATGAATTGATCGATGCTCTCGGGCTTACGGAACATCAGAATAAATTTCCATTTCAATTGTCCGGAGGACAGCAGCAGAGATGTGCGATCGCGCGGGCCCTTGTGAAAAATCCGAAACTGCTTTTGTGTGACGAACCGACGGGAGCGCTGGATTCGAAGACGTCAAGAGATATCCTCGTATTGCTGGAAGAAATTAATGCAAGATACGGGACCACGATGCTGATCGTTACCCACAATAACAGCATCAAAGATATGGTTCACCGTGTAATCTATCTGAAAGACGGGGAAGTCCGTAAAGAATATGAAAATGAAGTCAGAGTACCGGCAAAGGATTTGGAGGATTTATAATGCAGAAGATATTGAGAAAAAGGGTGCTTCGTGATCTGAAGAAAAATGCGTTCCGTTATGCGGCGCTGGGATGCCTGATCATTCTTTGTATGTATCTCATCATTTCCCTTGTGGGAGCAGGCGAGACGATCGTGCGCGGAGTGGAGGAAAGCGCGGAAGAAAATCAGCTGGAAGATGGACAATTTACCTGTTTTGCTCCGCTGTCCAAAAAAGATATCGAAAAGATACAGAGTAACAATGTACAGCTGGAAAAGATGTTTTATCTGGATTATACGGTAGACGATACGACGTTACGTGTGTTCAAAGACCGCGAAACCATTGATAAGGTAGTCATCACCGAGGGAAAAAAGGCGGAAAAAGCAGATGAACTGGTGATAGAAAAACGCTATGCCGCAAAAAATGAGGTGTCTCTCGGGGACGAGATTCAGTTGGGAGACCAGAGTTTTACTGTGGCAGGAATCGGTTCTTCGCCGGATTACGATGCTCCTTATAAAAATCTGTCGGATACGATCGTGGACAGTAAAAATTTTGGAACCGTGTTTGTGACAAAAGAAGCGTATGATGATTTAAAGAAGGCAGGAAAGGCGGCCCAGTCGGAAGAATATCTGTATGCTTACCGCCTGAAAAGGGATATGACGGACGAAAAAGTGCGTGACCTGTTAAAAACCTTTAAGATCGATGAAGAGGCAGTTCAGGATGACTATTTTCAGGAATACTGGGACCGCACGGTGGGACAGCTCGATGACATGCAAAGTGGAGTCAAAGATCTCAAAAAAGGGACTGAGGAGCTGTATCAGGGACTTCGTAAGCTGAATCGTTATAAAAACGATCTCAATATGGCACCAAAGACGATTTTTGACAATGCGCTTGAACAGGCGCAGAAGTCATTGCAGGAAAATGGCTTTGATGTCACATTGACAGAAGACAATTTTGAGAGCGAGATCCGGAAAATCGTAGACGATAAAGATGGGGTGATGGCACTTACGTTGTCCGATGCGCTGGATGAATTGAAGGCGTTGAAGACGTATAAAGATAGTGTAGAAGAGTATACCGATGGCGTGCAGGAAGCCAAAGATGGAGCAGAAGAATTGAAAGAGGGCGTGAGTGACCTGAAAGAGGAAACCGATGACTACCTCGAGGATATCGACACCCGCCTTGCGAATATGGAAAGTTTTGTAAAATGCGACGAAAACATAAGAACACTTGCATCGGTGGATGACCAGCAGATCAATATTTCCGCCGGTGTCATATTCGGTGTGATCATTCTCATTTTGCTGGCCTATGTCATTTCCGTGTTTGTCGTTCATAATATCGAAAAAGAAAGTTCAATCATAGGAACGCTGTATGCGCTCGGCGTGCGGAGAAGAGATCTGATGTTTCATTATCTGTCATTGCCGGTCATTATTACGACGGTGGCGGGAATCCTTGGATTTTTGGCAGGAATCAGTTCGCTGGGAATCCCGAGTCAGATGCAGGACTGCATTACCTATTATTCGGTGCCGCCGCTGGATGTGATCGTGCCGCCGTATTTAATCGTGTACGGAATTGTCATGCCGCCGATCGTGTCAACCATTGTCAATGCAATCGTAATCCGGAAAAAATTGTCGCATACAGCATTGTCACTCATGCGCAATGAGACGAAAAAACAACATATGAGTAAACTGCGTCTGCACGAGATGAAGTTTGAAAAAATGTTTCGTATCCGCCAGATGGTGCGCGAGGCAAGAGCAGGAATTACGGTGTTTTTTGGAATGTTTATCGCGCTTTTGTGCATGATGATCAGCTTGAACTGTTATGAACTGTGTGTACATGTGCGTGACAGCAACATTGCAGACACCAAATACGAATATATGTATACCCTCAAATACCCGGAAAAAGAAGTACCGGAAAAGGCAAGTCCGGCGTATGCGAAGACGTTGAAAAAGGAAATTTATGGGTATAACTGGGATGTGACGGTGCTCGGAATTGAGGAAGGAAATCCGTATTTTGACCTGACACTTACGAAGGGAAAAGGAACCGTGGTTGTCTCGTCCGCGATGGCGCAGAAATATGACTTGAAAGAGGGCGATACTTTCGTGCTCAACGACGAAGAAGAGGGCAATAAATATGCCTTTGAGGTAACAGGAATCTGCGAGTACGCGCCGGCATTTTATGTCTTTATGGATCTCGAAAGTGCGAGAGATCTGTTTGGCGAGTCGGATGACTTTTACAATGTACTGTTTTCCGATGAAGCGCTGGATGTCCCGGCAGGCCGGCTGTATGCGACAACGACGAAACAGGATATCGAAAAATCAGCGAGCATTTTTGTAAATCAGATGCAGAGCATGATCATCACGATCAATGTCGTGTCAACGTTAATCTTTATCATCGTTATGTATCTGATGATGAAAGTCATGATTGACCGCTCCGCATACAGCATTTCGCTGATGAAAGTATTTGGATTCCGCGATAAGGAAGTACGAAAATTGTACCTGAATGGAAACTTTTATATCATTTTGGCAGGAACCGTGATCCACATCCCGCTTACGAAAGCCATTATGGATTTCTTGTATCCGAGATATATGGTAAGCAATATTTCTACTGCGCTGGAGCTGTCATTTGAACCATGGCTGTATGTGGCGCTTGTCGTTCTCATCTTTGTCTGCTATTTTGCCATCAACCGTGTTCTGGTAGGCAGACTGAAGAAAATGATTCCGGCAGAAGTACTGAAAAATCGCGAATAATTGTGTTGTAATCAATGTCTGAATATAGTATAATAAAAGTATTAAAATTATTTACTTAGGAGGCAATGATGAAAAAAGGAATCATGAAAAAAGTAATCGGAGCTTGCGCTCTTAGTTTCTGTCTGGGATTGTTTGGTTTTGCACCGGCACAGGCAGCAGAGGATGGTACGACGACAGCGATTGTGCTTTCAAAGTATTCGGAACTGGATACCAAAGCAGTGGATGCGAATACCGGTATGATAAGCGGAAGCTTTAATGCAAAAACCGGAGCGGAATTGACGAAGAAAGAGGATGTTTACAAGGTCGTATTGCCACAGGATGGATATTATCGTATCAATCTTACGGGAGTGTTTAAAGGCGATGAAAGTTTTACCGGCGACAATGACAACAATCAGGTGAAGTTCCAGCTCTGCTCCGACGCTGCTTGTATGAAACCGCTGACCAGCATGACGACAGGCGGTTCTTCGAAGGATGCGTTTGAGGAATTGTCCGCAGGAACCTATTATGCAAAGGTGGAAGATATTGTAAATAGTGAAAAACGTAGTGTAGACAGTACCTATGCGGTATCCTTTGGATATCTGCCAAAAGATACACAGTTTATCTCCGTTACCAAAACGGTTGATAAAGCCGCAAGAAAAGTAACACTTCAGGTTTCCGGACTGGATGCCAAGACGATTAAGATCAAATCCGGAAATAAAGGAACTTCCGGATGGGAACTTACCGGAATTCTCTGGGATGGCAGTGATGAGATTAAAAATGGCGGAACTTATGACATTACGCAGCCTGGAAACGATGGATATTATACGATCCGTATGACAGATACTTACGGACATGTATATGGTCTTCCGATTGCTGTACCGGAGTTTGACACACCGGCAGCGCCTGTGATTCGTGAGTACGTATCGGGAACGAATAAAATTTCCGGAACGACGGTACCGGAAGGAGTTATTACGGTGAAAGCGGGAAATGCTTCTTACACAACGGTGGCTGGCACTGACGGAGCGTGGAGTGTCGCTGTAAAAATGTTGAAAGTGAATACGGTTATCACGGCAGAGGTGACAAGTTCCTTTGGCGTAAAATGCCAGAACGCAGCAACCGTAAAAGTGGCAAAACGCCGTATCGCTTCTCCGAAAGTAAGACGTGTGAAGAAGAATGCGAAAAAAATCACCGGAACGGCAGTGAAAAAAGCAAAAGTATTTGCAAAGATCGGCAAGAAAACATACAAAGCTACGGCAAGTGCCAAAGGTAAATTTACGATCAAAGTAAAGAAAGTGAAAAAGGGTACAAAAATTAAAGTGTATGTAAAAGATACTGCTGGAAATACAAGTAAAACAGTTACTGTTAAAGCCAAATAATCAGGGAGAGAAACGATGGCTAAAGGAGTAAATCAAAAACTAAAACTGCTATATCTCATGGATATTCTATTGGAAAAGACGGATGAAAATCATGGGATCACGATGAATGAGATTATCTCATCGCTGGAAAGCTATGATGTTTCGGCAGAGCGGAAAAGTATCTATCGGGATATCGAAGAATTGCAGCGGTATGGCCTGGATGTTCTCTCTTACAATAACGGGAGAGCGACGTACTATCATGTCGCCTCCCGTTTGTTTGAAATTGCGGAATTGAAGCTTTTGGTAGATGCGGTTCAGTCGTCGAAATTTATCACGGAAAAGAAATCCCGGGAACTGATCAAGAAACTGGAAAGCTTTGCCAGTAAGTATCAGGCACAGGATCTGCAGCGTCAGGTGTATGTGCAGGGGCGTGTGAAAACGATGAATGAGAGCATCTATTATAATGTGGATAAGATTCATCATGCGATAGAAAGAAATCATTCGATCACGTTTCAGTATTATCAATGGAATGTAAAAAAACAGATGGAACTGAAGCACGAGGGTGAACGGTATGAAATTTCGCCGTGGCAGCTCATGTGGGATGACGAAAATTATTATTTGATCGGATTTGACCACAAGGCGAGGTATATCAAACATTTTCGTGTGGACAAAATGCTTGACATCCAAATGTGCGATCATGAGCGTGAAGGCGAGGAAACCTTTGAAAAAGTCGATGCCGGAACCTATTCGAAAAAAGTATTTGGCATGTATGACGGAACGGAGACGGCGGTAAAATTAAAATGCCGCAATTCTCTTGTGGGGGTTATGATTGATCGTTTCGGGAAAAATGTTCCGCTGATTCCATTGGATGACGAGTTTTTTCAAGTCAATGTGACAGTGGCGGTCAGTCAGCAGTTTATCGGATGGCTGATGGCGATAGGAAACGGCGTGACAGTGATCGAGCCGGAAGAAGTGAGAGAAAAAGTGATCGTGGCATGCGGGGCAATGCTTGCCTGTTATGCGCAATAAAAAAGTGTGGTCGTTTTTGCGTGACCACACTTTTTAAAAATTCTTTTATTTGTCTTTGATCAAATGAGGCAGCTGATCGACCATATTAGCAAAGTCCTCAAACAAAGTTCCCTTTTTCGTGTCAGACTTATTGATCACAGAAATACGATTGCGGACGTGGGAATAACTGGTACGGCTGTTATTGATGTGATTTAACATTTTATCGACTCCCTGCTTGCTTTCAGAGACAGCGGAGTCGATGGCATTGTGTACATCCTCGATACCGGTTACTTTCGCACTAATGCCATTAAAGATGCTGTGTGTACTGTCGACATTTTCGATGCTGCTGTGAAGCGCCTGCTTGGAATCATCCAAAGATTGGTTCAGGTTGGAAGTGCTCTTTTCCACATCGGCAATGCTGTTTTGAACATCATTAATCAAAATCTTGATCTGGTCGGCAAGTTCACGTACTTCATTGGCGACAACGGCAAATCCGCGTCCCTGTTCTCCGGCACGTGCGGCTTCGATGGAAGCATTCAATGCCAGCAGATTTGTCTGATTCGCGATCGCAGTGATACCATCGGTAGATTTGCGGATTTCGGAAACAGATTCCAACAGTTTTTCGAAAGTCTGATTCATTTCGTCAAAACGCTCGGTAACGGTATTGGAACTTTCTTTCAGAACCTCCACCTGATTCTGAGCGGTACTTACGGATTCCTGAATTTCGGATTGTACAGTAGCAAATTCATCACTCGCGGTAACAATGCCCTCAAAGGAAGTGTTCATTGCCTGGCACTGGCTCAAAAGTTCCTCATTTTCATCGGAAAGTGTCTGAATACTTGTCTCGATTTCCTGAATGCCCTTAAAGGTTTCCAGACCCTGAGTTACCAGCTCTTCATTTGTTGCTTTCAGGTGATCAATCGTAAGAAGAATCGCTTCGGTATTATCGGACATAACAGACCGTTCTACAGGTGTAGTGTTTTCGCTTTGAACCGAAGTATCTTTTGTTTTCTTTTTAAATAATGGTTTCATAATGTCCTCCATTCTTATGCATAGATATGTTTAATCAAAGGTAATGCAGCACATTGTCTGATTGATATGCTGTTTTTTATAATGTTCTCCAAGTCCGACGATACCAGCGTGGTCTGCCGTAGAGTTCATTTTTGTCAGGTAATTGTCCAGATAATGCTCATCTTTGAAGAAGAGATAGCGGAACAGGCAGTTTACGGAAAGAATTCCCCTGATATCCGGGAGATCTTTCTTCATTTGCTGTAAGGTGTCCGAAATGATCTGGTTATAATCTCCGATTTCCATCAATGTCAGAATGTCAAGATTGTTTACCTGTTTGTAACATTCCAAAGCATTGTTTTTGATGTCCTTGATCGAGATCAGATAAGTTTCGCTGCCGTAGACACGTCCCAGTGGATTTTTAAATGTCTGGGTAGCAACTTCTTCTTTTGAAATATGTAAAATGTCGCGGTAGAAATTTTCTGCCGGTCTGCCGTCTACTTCAATCAGAAGATTGCTTTCCGGATCGGTCTTTGTAGCAAGAAACTGCTCGCCGGTTGCGGTGTACAGATTTTCTTTGTAGGCACAGATCTTACCGGTTTTGTTGCGGAGAATCAAAAAGCCGCAGGCATCTTCGTAAATCTTTCCGTTGACGGCAACTTTTCCCCCATCGACGGTTCCCCCGACCAGTGGAATCTTTTGGGCATCCAGCACCATATTGAGAGTGGTTACCAATTTTCCGTCATTTCCGGAACAAATGTCAAAGCAGGCAGAAGTTCCGGAAACTGCATTTGTCTTTTCGATGGCCTTTTTCAAACGGCTGATATATTTTACCGGCATCGTGGATAGCTGTTCCATAACATCTGCTGCACAATCTGTTCCGTACAGAGAAATGACAGTTACGCCCTGCTCAATCGTGTGAGTGCCGCCATAACTCATTGCAATGCCGCCGATGCTTGGAACTCCAGGAAAAGCCTTCTCTAATTCGGCAACATGGGATTCCAGTAATTCTGCTGTCGTCAAAAGGATCAAGGCATCCGGCTGTGTAATGTTTTCTGTAACTTTTGTCAAATTCCCTGAGGTGTCATAATGATACTGTAAATTCATAAGTAAACCCCCTTTATTTTATATCATGGTAACAAAAGCGTTATGTTAAATTCATATTACTATAATAAATCAAAACGCGGCAGGAATCAAGGGGAAAAAAGTAATTGCATGAAAGAAAAAGTTGCGATATAATCATTGCTGGAACATAATGACGAGGATGGAGGAAAAGAGACAATGGAAAAAGTGGAATATTGGGACATTTATGACAAAAACAAACAGCGCACCGGCAGACAGATGAAGCGCAATGACTGGTGCTTAAAGGACGATGAGTATCATTTGACGGTGCTTGGTGTCGTAGCACATAAAGATGGAAGATTTTTGATCACCAAACGTGTTATGACGAAAAACTGGGCACCCGGCTGGTGGGAAGTATCCGGCGGGGCTGCGATGGCAGGAGAGGAGTCCAGAGAAGCGGTTCTCCGTGAAGTGAAAGAAGAGACAGGATTAGATGTGTCTGACTGGGAGGGTGGATACCAGTTTACCTATCATCGTGAAAATCCGGGGGAAGGCGATAATTATTTTGTGGATGTATATAAATTTATCGGAGAATTTTCCGAGGAGGATGTACACCCACAGGAAACTGAGACGGATGGGTTTATGCTTGCGACCAAAGAAGAGATCGAGGCGTTTGCAAAAGAAGGCGTGTTCCTTCATTACGATAGTATTAAAGAGGTGTTTTAAAGGAGTTTAGATAAAAAAGGAGCTTTTTCTTTCTTCCCCGCGGGACCGTTTGCACTTAGCGGACACACGCAGCGGTGCGGGAGGGCACAGGACGCCCTCTGCGCACCGTCGGTGTCCGAAATCCCACGGAAAGAGAAAAAAAGCTCTTTTTCTAATTAAACTGACTTTAAAACAAGATAAGAAATAAGAGAAGAATTCTAAAATAATCATAAATTCAAATATTTTCATTGACAGATGGATCCAAAAGAGTATAATATCATTAGCATGCTAATGATTAGCATATAAATTATTAAAATACTAATTAAAAATCACAAGAACACAAGTTAATGAAAAACGAAGGGAGGCTTATGTGTGGAACCAAGAGGAAGATGCCACATGCGCATGGATGCGGAGACGGTGATCCGGGAATCGAATCCGGTGAAACTGATTATGTTTATCAATCAGATTCACCGACGCAAGATTGAAAAACTGTTGGACGGAACCGGGCTTCACAGGGCACAGCACAGAATGCTGATGACGTTATCGTATTGTCCGGTTACATCACAGATTGAACTGGCGAATATACTGGAAGTGTCGGCGGCGACGGTGGCAGTTTCATTGAAAAAACTGGAAAAAGGCGGATACATTCAGAAAACTCAGCAGGAACAGGATTCCCGCGTGCGTTTTGTCGAACTGACGGAAAAGGGACGCGGCGTCGTTGAAGAGAGCAAAGAAATTTTTCATCAGATGGATGCAAAACTTCTGGAAGGATTTGACAAGGAGCAGCTGGAGGTGCTTCAAAGCTTATTGGGGCAGATGTACCGTAATGCGAAGAATATAGAGTAAAAGGAGAACAGACAATGGGTATTTATAAAAAATATGTCACTCCCTATCTGTCGGCATTTATTTTAGGGCCGATTTTTATGATCGTGGAAGTGATCGGAGAAGTGCTTCTTCCGAAGATGATGTCATTGATCATTAATGAGGGTATTAAGGGAGGCGCCGGAAGTGGTTATATCATAACACACGGTATCATTATGGTGCTTCTTGCACTGTGTATGATGTGCGGCGGTGTGCTTGGTGCCTATTTTGCGGTTAAGGCATCGGTAAATTTCGCCGGTGATCTGAGAAAAGATATTTTTGCGAAAGTGCAGCAGTTTTCCTTCGCGAATATCGAAAAATTTTCAACCGGTTCGCTGGTAACGAGATTGACCAACGATATTACGAACTTGCAGAATGTCATTTCAATGGCGCTTCGAATGCTCCTTCGAGCACCGGGGATGCTGATCGGTGGATTGATCATGGCAATCATGATGAATGCGAGACTAGCGATCATTCTCGGAGTGGTAATCCCAGTTTTGATTGTGGCACTGGTTGTTGTAATCGGAAAAGCATTTCCGAGATTTAACATCATGCAGACAAAAATTGACAGCCTAAACTCGAGAATTCAGGAAAATATCACAAACACACGAGTGGTAAAATCTTTTGTGCGTGATGAGTTTGAAAAAGAAACTTTTAACAAAGCCAATGAAGACCTGAAAGAAAAGAGTTTGTCGGCGATGAAGATCGTTATTTTGACGATGCCGATCATGACTCTTGCAATGAACATTACGACGATGGCAGTCGTATGGTTTGGTGGACGCCAGATCATCGTCGGCGATATGCCGGTCGGCGACCTGACTGCATTTACGACGTATATCGTACAGATCCTTATGTCGCTGATGATGGTTGGAATGATCATGATTCAAGGATCTCGTGCCCTGGCTTCTTCGAAACGTATCAAAGAAGTTCTTACGACAGAAATCGACCTCAATGACAACGAAGCAAAATGCAAAGACAAAGAAGTGGAAAACGGCGCGATTGAATTCCGCAATGTCGGATTCCGCTATTATAAGAAGAATCACAACAATGTATTGAAGAATATTTCTTTCAAAGCCAATCCGGGCGAAGTGGTCGGAATCATCGGTTCGACAGGTTCCGGAAAGAGTTCGCTTGTACAGCTTATTCCGCGTCTGTATGATGTTGACGAGGGAGAAGTGCTGGTAGATGGCATCAATGTCAAAGATTATTCGCTGGAACATTTGCGAAACGGCGTGGCAATGGTGCTTCAGAAAAATACATTGTTCTCCGGAAGCATTATGGAAAATCTCCGCTGGGGAGATGAAAATGCGACGGACGAAGAAGTTTACGAGATGGCACGTTATGCACAGGCAGATGGTTTTGTCCGCAGTTTTTCCGATGGATATGACATGGAACTGGGACAGGGCGGTGTCAATGTGTCCGGTGGACAAAAGCAGCGTCTCTGTATCGCCAGAGCTCTTTTGAAAAAGCCGAAAATCTTGATCTTAGACGATAGTACAAGTGCCGTAGATACCGCGACAGAAGCAGAGATAAGAAAGAGTTTCTCCACATCGTTAAAAGACGCGACGAAGCTGATCATTGCACAGCGAATCTCATCCGTAGAACACGCAGACCGTATCCTTGTAATGGATGAGGGCGAGATTGTCGGACAGGGAACGCATGAGGAATTGATGAAGTCCTGTGAAGCTTATCAGGAAATTTATTATTCGCAGAAAGACAAGAATGAGGAGGTGTCAGCATGAGCGGAAAGCCAAATAAGCCAGCCGGAGGCCCACCAATGGGAGGACCGGGACACGGTCCGGGAGGCAGACACGCCAGAGCGATGGGCGGCAAGCCAAAAGAAACCAAACAGACGATAAAACGCCTTCTCGGTTATCTTGGAAAAGATAAGAAACACGTGATCATTGCACTGGTGTGTGTAGTGATTTCCAGTTTATCGACATTGGCAGGTTCTTATATGCTGTCGCCGATCATCAATGGAATTACGGAAACGTATGACAAGGCATCCAAAGCATCCGGCGATGCCGGTGTCATTATTAATGAAGGATTGAAAACGTTAGGACTTGGTATCCTTTTGATGCTTGCAATTTATGGAATCGGTGTCATTTCCATGTATTTACAGCAGCGGATCATGATCGGCGTTTCGCAGCGTGCGTTAAAGACGCTTCGTAAAGATCTGTTTGATCATATCCAGACTTTGCCGGTACGCTATTTTGATACGAATGCGACCGGAGATATCATGAGCCGTTTTACAAACGATGTCGATGTCGTCGGTGAAATGCTCAACAATACGGTGATTCAGCTGATTCAGGGATGTATCAGTATCGTGGGTACGGTAAGTATCATGCTTTGTATGAATGTATGGCTTGCGCTTCTTACGATTCTGCTTGTGCCACTTATGCTGAAAGCCGGTGGTTCGATCGCAAAGCGCAGTTCCAAATATTATCGCCAGCAGCAGTCGGCGCTTGGTAAATTAAATGGTTACATCGAAGAGACAGTAACCGGCCAGAAAGTAGTAAAAGTATTCTGCCACGAGGAAAAAGCAGTGGAAGAATTTACCGATTTGAACAATGATCTTCGTAAAAAACAGGTCAAAGCGCAGTTCTTTGGCGGTATCATGGGACCGGTCATGGGAAATATCGGACAGGTCAGCTACGGTATCACGGCGTGTGTCGGTGGTTTGTTTTGTCTTGCCGGACGACTTAGCCTTGGCGGACTGACAGTATTTGTAAACTACTCCCGCCAGTTCAGCCGCCCGATCAACGAGATCTCTATGCAGATCAATACGATCTTTTCTGCACTTGCCGGTGCAGAGCGTGTCTTCAAAGTCATGGATGAAGAGCCGGAAGAAGCTGACAAGCCGGATGCGGTAGAGATGGACGATGTCAAAGGAGAAGTAATTATGGAAGACGTTTCCTTTGGCTACAATCCGGATAAAGTGATCTTGAAGCACATCAATCTGTATGCGCATGCCGGCCAGAAAGTAGCATTTGTCGGTTCGACCGGTGCCGGAAAAACGACGATTACCAATCTTTTGAATCGTTTTTATGACATTCAGGAAGGAAAGATCACGATCGATGGCAGAGATATCAAAGACTATGCGAGAAAGAGTCTGCGAAGCCATATCGCGATGGTATTACAGGATACACATTTGTTTACCGGATCGGTTCGTGAAAATATCCGTTACGGACGTCCGGATGCGACGGACGAAGAAGTCGAGCAGGCAGCAAAGACTGCCAGTGCACATTCGTTTATCATGCGTCTCGAAAATGGATACGATACGATGCTGGAAGGCGACGGTATCAACCTGAGCCAGGGACAGCGGCAGTTGTTAAATATTGCTAGAGCGGCCGTGTCAAAAGCACCGATCCTTGTACTCGATGAGGCGACAAGTTCAGTCGATACGAGAACAGAGATGCATATTGACCACGGTATGGAGCGCTTGATGAAGAACCGTACGACATTTGTTATCGCGCACCGTCTTTCTACCGTGCGCAATGCGGATTGTATCATGGTTCTTGAACAGGGAGAGATCATTGAACGCGGAACGCATGAGCAGCTTCTTGCGGAGAAAGGAAGATATTACCAATTGTATACCGGCGCGGTAGAATTGGATTGATAAATTTTTTTATATTTTTCTCTTGTAATTAGTAAAAAAAATGCTATGATAGAAGATAGAGAAAAAATATTAGGAGGCATATTGCTATGTTTGGTTTTGGTCAGTTGATTGACATTTTGAAAAAAAATCCAAGAAAAATTGTTTTTACAGAGGGAAGCGATCCTCGTATCCTGGAAGCATCTTCCCGTCTTTTGGCAAGTACATTTCTTGCCCCTGTATTAGTTGGTAACAAAGAGGAGATTACAAAGGCAGCAGAAGAAAGCGGCTTTAATATCCGTGGCGCTGAGATCATTGATCCGTTGAATTATGATGAGATTGACAAAATGGTAGATATGCTTTGTGAGATCCGTAAAAATAAAGGAATGACACCGGAGCAGGCTCGAGGAATTTTGTCTCAGGCAAATTATTTCGGAACGATGCTTGTGAAGATGGGAAAAGCAGATGCATTGTTAGGTGGAGCGACATATTCTACGGCAGATACGGTTCGTCCGGCATTGCAGATCATCAAGACAAAGCCAAACAATTCCATCGTATCTTCCTGCTTTATTCTGGTTCGTCCATCCGCAACCGGTGAAAATGAAGTGCTTGCGATGGCAGACTGCGCGATCAATATCAAACCGACCGAAGATGAATTGGTTGAGATCGCGTTAGAGGCTTCCGAATGTGCGAAGATTTTCGGAATCGATCCTCAGGTTGCATTCCTCAGCTATTCTACATTGGGATCCGGCAAAGGCGAAGATGTAGATAAGATGCGTAACGCCGCAGAGAAGACAAAGAAAGCAGCACCAAACCTTCCGATCGAAGGCGAACTTCAATTTGATGCTGCAGTAGCACCTCGTGTAGCTCGTACAAAATGTCCGCAGTCCGAAGTGGCTGGACATGCAAACACCTTTATTTTCCCTGATATCAACGCAGGAAATATCGGTTACAAAATTGCACAGCGTATGGGTAACTTTGATGCTTACGGCCCAATCCTTCTTGGGCTGAATGCACCGATCAATGACCTTTCCCGCGGATGCAATGCAAGTGAAGTATATTCCATGGCGATCATTACCGCAGCATTGGCATAAGAAATAAAATGCAAGAATGAAAAATACATGGCCGGAGCAGAGCGTGACAAAAAGCGTGCGCTGCCCCGGCTGTTGCTATAAATTGGAAATGTTTAGCGGAAAGAGGATGCGCATGAGAAAGAAAATGAGCGAAGACGAAAGATTCATGAAAGAAGCGATCCGGCAGGCGAAGAAAGCTTATGCCATGGAAGAAACGCCGATCGGTTGTGTGCTGGTTCATGAGGGGAAGATTATCGCCCGAGGGTATAACAAACGAAATAAAAAGAAAAATACACTGGCGCATGCAGAAATCATTGTGATCAATAAGGCGAGCCGGGTTCTCGGAGACTGGCGGCTGGAGGAATGCACGATGTATGTGACGCTGGAACCCTGCCCGATGTGTGCCGGAGCGATCGTGCAGGCAAGAATCCCAAAAGTGGTGATCGGAAGCATGAATCCGAAGGCAGGATGTGCCGGTTCCGTCCTGAATCTGCTGGATATGCCGGGGTTTAACCACCGGGTAGAAGTGGAGCGGGGGATTTTGGAAGAACCATGCAGCCGGCTGATGAGCGATTTTTTTAAAGAACTTCGGTTAAAACGAAAGAAATCTACTTGAAGAAAGCATTTGTTTATGCTATAATATTTTGGTACATTTTTAGAAAAGGAGATTTTCACAATGAATACTAAGTTAAAGGGCGTTTTACAGCTTCTTGTCATTCTCCTTGTAACTGCCGCAGTTTGTGTTGTGGCATACACGGGAATTGGAGGAGCAAAGCGGGGTAGTGCAAAAAACATCCGCTTAGGACTTGACTTGGCAGGTGGTGTCAGCGTTACATACGAAGCGACAAAAGAAAATCCAACTGCTCAGGAAATGAAAGATACTGTGTATAAAATGCAGATGCGTGTACAGAACGAAAGTACAGAAGCTTCTGTTTATCAGGAAGGAAATAACCGTGTAACGGTTGACGTTCCGGATGTTGATGATCCACAGGCAGTATTGGACAAGCTTGGAAAAGCGGGAGCGTTGGAATTTGTTCTTTACAACAATGTAAAGGTTGGAGAAGATGGAAAGACGGCGACCTATGACAAGAAAGATGTCATCATCGACGGTTCCATGTTAAAGACTGCAGAAGCAGCAACACAGCAGGATTCCACGACAGGCCAGTCAGAAAATGTTGTAAAACTTTCATTTAATGCAAAGGGAACAAAGAAATTTAAAAAAGTAACAACCGATCACGTAGGTGAGCAGTTCTCGATCATTTACGATGGCGAGATCGTATCCTCTCCGGTTATCCGTGAGGCAATTGACGGTGGAGAAGCCGTTATCTCCGGAAGTTTTGATGAGTTTTCAAAAGCAGAGGATATGGCATCGACTCTTCGTATCGGTGCGCTTCCATTGGAACTGAAAAATATCCGTTCCAATATCGTAGGAGCAAAACTTGGTGGAGATGCACTTAAGACAAGTTTGATCGCCGGTGCGATCGGTCTTGGACTTGTTATTATCTTCATGATCGTTATGTATTGGATCCCCGGTGTGGCAGCCTCTCTTGCGCTGTTGTTCTATGTAGGTGCATCCGTGCTTGCCATTAACGGTCTGGATGTCACATTGACCCTGCCGGGTATCGCCGGAGTTATTCTTGCGATCGGTATGGCGGTGGATGCGAACTGTATTATCTTTACCCGTATCCGAGAGGAATTGGCGACAGGAAAGACGGTTCGTTCAGCAATCAAGATTGGATTTGAGAAAGCGTTGTCCGCGATCATCGATGGTAACGTTACGACATTGATCGCTGCCGTTGTTCTTTATATCAAAGGATCCGGTACCGTTATGGGATTTGCCCAGACACTGGCAATTGGTATTATCCTTTCTATGTTTACGGCAATCTTCGTAACAAGATGGATCTTGTATGCATTTGTGGGACTTGGTCTTGACGATGCGAAGTTCTACGGAACACAGAAAACAAGAAAACCGATCAACTTTGTTGGAAATATTAAGAAATATGCGATCATTTCCGGATGCCTTCTTCTTTTGTGCATCGGCGGACTGGTTATGAATATGGTAAAAATGGGACAGCCTCTTAACTATAGTCTTGAGTTCTTAGGTGGTTCCTCCACATCGATTACCTTTACGGATTACAAGGGTGAAGGATTTGATGCTTCCGGTAATGCGAGCGCAGACTTCAAAAATGAAGTAACCGATGTTGTAAAAACGGCGGCAGATGTATCCGAAGCAGAACTTTCGGATGTATCCGGCGAAAAGACATTGATCGTTCGTACGCCGGCCTTTACCGAAGATCAGCAGAAGAAAGTAATCTCCACGGTGGTGGAAAAATATGGTGTTAGTGATAAGAGTATCGAAGTAGAGACCATTTCTGCTTCGGTAAGTAACGAAATGCGTATGGATGCGATCGTAGCTGTGCTTATTGCAGCAGTAGGTATGCTGATCTACATCTGGATTCGATTCAAGAATCTTGCCTTTGGTGCAAGTTCGGTTATCGCACTTCTTCATGATGTTATGGTAGTGCTTATGGTCTATGCGATCGGAAGTGCATCCATCACAGTCGGAAGTACCTTTATCGCTTGTATGCTGACGATCGTAGGTTACTCGATCAACGCGACGATCGTAGTATTTGACCGTGTTCGTGAGAACCGTAAAAAACTGGGTAACACGGACTTGGCAGAAATTGTAAACACAAGTATTACAGAGACCTTGAGCCGAAGCTTTAATACATCCATCACAACATTGATCATGGTACTTTGCCTTGCTGTTCTTGGTGTGGATTCTATCCGCCAGTTTGCAGTACCGATGATGGCAGGTATCATTTCCGGATGTTATTCTTCTGTATGTCTTGCCGGTACGATTTGGTATTTCATGAACCGCAGTGCGCAGAAGAAAGCGAAAGCGAAAAAAGCCGGTAACAAAAAGAAATAATTTTTTTTGATGAATAAAATAGAAAGCGGTTGCGCATACTACATAAAAAGAGTATGTGCAGCCGCTTTTTTTGCAGCATAAGTCTGCTTGGGTGTGCACGGTTGTTGGAGGAATTATGGACAAAATGATTGGAAAGCGGAGCGTGCAGTTTGAAGTGCCGCCGTGCATTATCGGAGCCGCTTCCGTAGCCGGCGAAAAAGAGGGAGCCGGAAAATTTGGAAAATATTATGACATTATAGAAGACGATCCGCTGTTTGGTGGAAAAACATGGGAAGAGGCGGAGAGTAAAATGCAGCATATGGCAGCAGACATCGCAATCCGCAATGCCGGACTGGAATCGGAAGATATCCGGTATATCGTGGCAGGGGATCTGCTCGGGCAGCTGATCGCGACTTCGTTTGGCATCATGAATCTGAATATACCGATGTTTGGCGTTTATGGTGCGTGCTCGACGATGGGCGAGTCGATGGCAATCGGTTCCATGCTTGTGGAAGGCGGCTTTGCAGAGTACATTGTCGCCATGACGTCGAGTCATTTTGCCAGCGCGGAAAAACAGTTTCGTTTTCCTTTGGCGTACGGAAACCAGCGACCTTATTCGGCGACATGGACGGTGACAGGAAGCGGAGCTGTCGTGCTTGGTCGTGGTGACGGAAAATGGAAACGAAAAGAGACGGACTATGTGTGCATTCGTGGAATCACTACCGGTGTGATAACGGATTATGGGATCAAAGACAGTATGAATATGGGGGCTTGTATGGCACCGGCTGCCTGTGATTGTATTTTAAACAACTTCAAAGATTTCGGAGTAGAACCGGATTACTATGATAAGATTATCACCGGAGACTTAGGGACAATCGGACAGCGTATTTTAAAGGATATGCTGCTGGGTTACGGATATGATATCAGGAAACAGCATATGGACTGCGGAACGGAAATTTATTACAATGAAGAGCAGGATACGCATGCCGGCGGAAGCGGCTGTGGATGCAGCGCGATCACACTGACGGGGTATATCTTGAAAAAAATGCGGAAACATGCGTGGCGGAGAGTGCTGTTTGTGCCGACCGGAGCGCTTTTATCGACGGTCAGTTTCAATGAGGGAAATTCGGTGCCGGGAATCGCGCATGGTGTCATGCTCGAATGTATGTGAAAGGAGAAGACAAGATGGAATATTTGATTTCTTTTTTGATCGGGGGAGCAATCTGCGCGGTAGTGCAGCTGTTTATGGACAATACGAAACTGCTTCCCGGAAGGATTATGGTTATCTTGGTATGTCTGGGAGCGGTATTAAGCGCCTTGCATCTGTATGAACCGTTTGCCAATTGGGCAAAAGCCGGAGCGACGGTGCCTTTGATCGGGTTTGGACATCTTTTGTTTGAAGGGGTGAAAGAAGCGGTAGATAAAAGAGGGTTTATCGGTATCTTTTATGGTGGTATGGAGCGGGCGGCTGTCGGTATTTCAGGGGCACTTGTCATCAGCTTTTTGGCGTCACTGGTATTTAAGCCAAAGATGAAAGGATAAAACGTTTGGAATTGTTATGAAAAAACATTGAGAATTATGAAAAAACAAAGTATAATGAGGTTAGTGGCAGTCACTAACCTTTTTGATATGGGAAAAAATGGAATGGAGGACATCTATGAAAAAATTGGAGAATAAATACATATATGCAGGGATTACGGCGTTTTGTGTCTTAATGGCTGTTTTGATCTGTGGATTTATCTTTTTTAATTTTGATGTAGTAACAGCAGCTTTTGGAAAATTGAATTCGGCATTGACACCTATTTATATCGGCTTGGTGATCGCCTATCTGTTAAGCCCAATGGTCAATGGTATGGAGAGAATGGTTTTTATTCCTTTATTTCGAAAAATCAATAAGACGGATAAGAGAGTGCGCACATTTGCAAGAGGGATATCAATTGTACTTGTACTCGTGCTTGCGGTTGCAGTGATTTTCTGGCTGTCTATGCTTGTCGTGCCGGAAGTTGTCGACAGTATTACCAATCTGGCAAATAATCTTCCGGATTATTACCGAAATACGCTTCAGGTAGCGAACGATATCGGGGAAAAACATCCGGAAATAGCACAATATATGAAAGAAAGTACAAATACCGTTTATACTCAGGTTCGCAACTGGGTACAGAATGACCTTTTGCCGGCAAGCACGGAGATCCTAAGCAGTGTGTCGGATGGTCTTTTGAGTGCCTTTGGTATGCTTTTGAATGTTCTCATCGGTATTATCGTTTCCATTTATCTGATGGCGGGAAAAGAGCGGTTCTGTGCCCAGGCAAAACGCCTTTTATATACGATTTTTTCGGAAAAGAGGGCAAACCGTATTTTGTCTTTCGGAAAAGACATCAATTGGTCTTTTGCCAAGTTTTTCAGCGGAAAGATCATTGACTCGATCATTGTAGCGATCATTACCTTTATTGCTCTCAGCATCGCTAATATTCCGTACACGGCATTGATCAGTGTACTTGTCGGAGTAACCAATATCATCCCGTTTTTTGGGCCGTATATTGGAGCGATTCCAAGCGCGTTGCTGGTTTTTTTGGCATCGCCGTTTAAGGGAGTGGTGTTTCTCATACTTATCATAATTATTCAGCAGGTGGATGGCAATATTATCGGTCCGAAGATCATCGGTGAATCTGTTGGCCTGGAAAGCTTCTGGATTTTGTTTTCCATCCTGGTATTCGGATCGTTGTTTGGATTGATCGGTATGATCTGTGCGGTTCCTGTATTCTCTGTTTTGTATAAAACAGTAAAACGCTGGAGCCATCGCAGACTGGAAAAGAAAGGACTTCCGGCAGAAACAAACTCGTATTTACGAAAAAAATAAAATTTTTCTGGTATATTATGCCGGAAACGACGAAGAAACGAATGGTATAAATAAAAACTTATAATTATCATAACACAATAATAATTTGCCGATAGATGGTAAAAATGTTATACTCTATATAACGAAAACGATAAGAGCCACGGAGGGTTGGCGCTTATCCTATTTAAAAAATAAGGAGGATAATGTTTTGGGAAGAAAAACAGCAAAAATGTTAGGTCTGGTTCTGGCCGGATCGATGGTGATCAGCATGACATCACCAGTAGCGGATGCAGCAGCAAAGATGTCACTCAGTAAGAAAAAAATTACTATCACACAGGGTGAGAAGGTGACATTAAAAGTAAAGAAAGCGAAAAAGAAAGTAAAATGGTCGGTGACAAAAGGAAAAAAAGTCATCAAATTGTCTAAGAAGAAAAAAGCAAGTGTAGTGATCACAGGAAAGAAAGCCGGTAAAGCAGTGGTAACGGCAAAAGCAGGAAAGAAAAAACTGACTTGCAAAGTGACGGTAAAAGCAGCACAGAAAGAAAATACAGCGACACAGGCACCGGCTACAAGCGCGCCAGCGACAAATGCACCGGCGACGCAGGCACCGGCAACAAAAGCTCCAGCAACAAATACACCGGCTTCTTCACCGGTAACAACCGCACCGACAGTTAGTGAGGCTCCGACGCCGACACCGGTTGCTACACCAAGCGAGTCACCAAAAGCAAATGAACCGGTTAAAAATATTGTTATCGATATGAGCAAAGTCTCTGCGAAAACATTTACAAGTTCTCCGGCAACACTTGATTTTAGCAGCCAGATTGAAAGCCGCTTTGATCTGTCTTACTTCAAAGAAGTAAAAGTAGGTTATACACTGGAAATCAATGAAGAAGCAGATATTGCAACAATTACCGGCGGAAAGATTGCCGTAGCATCTACAACGGATGACCTGGATGGATACAGCGATGGTATTGCATTTTCTTATAATTTGTCATCCACAGATGAGACATCAACGACAATTGATCTGTCTGGTGACAAAGTGTCAGGAAGTGCAGCAGGTCTCAACATTCAGCCAATGGACAGTGCAAATAACTATGGATGGCCGGCAGCTTTGAAATCCATTACGATCACAAGTATCGAGTTTGTAGCAAAAGAAGGCGCTGTATATACCGAAGGTGGCGTAAAACCTACACCGGCACCGACGGTAGCACCGGAATTTGAATCTTCCGAATTCCATTACGACGGATTGGATCAGGCATGGATCGATGCGAATATTGACCCAAGCAAGCCGGTAGTAGCGATCTCATTTGATGACGGCCCGGGTGGTTACAGTAAATTTGTAGATTATGGTATGCAGATTCAGAATTCATTGAAAGAATATGGCGCACATGCAACATTCTTCTACATTGGAGCTCATATTGAGCACGATGAAGATTCTCGAAATGAAGTAATCTCTGCCAAAGAAGCAGGATTTGAAGTGGCAAACCACTCCTACGATTCCAATGGATTGAACAAAGAAGATGCAGATATAATCAAAGAGAAGATTCAGAAGACGGACGCACTTTTGAAGGAATTGACAGGATATAACAATTTCTTATTCCGTGCACCAAATGTAGCTTATAGTGATACAATGTTTGCTGTAATCGAAAAACCATTTATCGATGTATCAGTATGGAGTAACGATTACGTAAACAGTACGACAAAAGAAGATCTTGTCGAAAATGTAACAAAGAACCTCAAAGATGGCGATATCATCAACATGCATTCTGTTCATGAAAAGACAGCACAGGCGGTTCCGGAAATCCTGAAGTATTGCAAGGACAATGGAATTCAGGTTGTCGGCGTGTCGGAATTGTTTGCGATCAAAGGAAAAGCATTGATGACAGGCAAAAAATATAATAACGCTTATTAATACTTTGTGTATCATACAAAACCAAACATAAAAAATAAGACCGTGGCAGTTTTTTTGCCACGGTCTTTCTATTGACTTTTTTAGGGGAACGTGAGACAATAAAAAATGTGTGGTTTGCCATGAAAATGTAACAGATGGCTGTTATACTAAATGCAACCGAAGTGAAAAAGGGAGATGTAACAAGATGAAACAAAAAATATATATAGGCGCAGCGGCTATTTTGATGGCAGGGATATTTCTTCTGGCGGGGGGGAAGCCGGTAGCAGCAAAAGCAGAGAAGATTAAGAAAGTAAAGATAGCGAGTGCTGAAAAAACTGTTTTGATCAATAAAAAAGAAAAAATACAGTTGAAAGCAAAAGTAAAACCAGCTTCTATGAAGAAAAAAGTGCGATGGAAGTCGTCCAATAAAAAGGTTGTTACCGTGTCTCAAAAGGGTGTGATTCGTGGAAAACGTTATGGAAAAGCCAATATTTGGTTAAAGGCTGCAGACGGTTCCGGTAAAAAGGCAAAGATAAAAGTGCAGGTAGGACGTAAAGTTACGAGTGTTAGTTTTGCAGTGAAGAAGCAGGAATTGGAAGTAGGACAGAAAGCTAACTTAAAGCCGATTGTGCTGCCGGGAAATGCGACAGATAAAAAAGTGACGTATCAATCTTCAAACCCATCGGTGGTCTCTGTTTCTTCCAAGGGAACCGTTGTGGCAAAAGGAAAAGGCGAAGTTGTGATCACAGCGAGAAGCAAAGATGGAACGCGAAAATCCGGAAGTTATGTTATTCAGTCTAAGGTGATGACAAAGAGCATAACGCTCAATGGCGGCGCCACGACGAAGAGACTGGAAAAAGGGAAAAGTTTTGGAATTTCCGCATCGATTCAGCCGGCAAACGCGTCCAATAAATCACTGCGTTATACAAGTTCAGATCCGACGGTTGCTGTGGTTTCGTCTAGTGGAATTGTATCCGGCTTAGAGCCCGGAACAGCAGTGATTCGTGTGGATGCGGCAGATGGACATTCAACCGCAAATATCAATGTAGAGGTGTTTTGTATGGAAATTTCGAATCAAAAATTGATCGCGCATCGGGGATTTAGTTCTCAGGCACCGGAAAATTCGATTCCGGCATTTGAAAAAGCACTTGAAAGTGGTTTTTATGGAATTGAATGTGATATATGGAAAACGTTGGATGGTGAGTTTATGGTTTCCCATGATGGGGATCTGAACCGTATGTTTGGCTATGATTTTCAAATCGCAACATTGACGACAGAACAGATTAAGAAATATTTTATGATTAACGGAAGTAATGTGGATGCTTACGATAATCTGACGATGCCGACATTTGAGCAATATCTTGATGTAATGAAAAAGAATAAAGAGGTTCATCCCTTTGTCGAGATCAAAGAAGAATTAAATGATGCGGATCTGCGGAAAATTGTGAAGCAGGTAAAAGATGCAGGATTGTTAAATGAGACCTATTTTATCAGTATGCATCAGAGCAACCTTCTTTCCCTGCAGCGGCTGGATGGGGTCAATACATCACAGCTTCAGTATGTATATGGTGCGGAAGATTCCAATAAGACGACATCGGTTACCTCGAGTGTGATCAATTGGTGTATCAGCAATCAGATCGATCTTGACACCCGTCAGTCCCTTGTGACAGCATCGGATGTATACCGCCTTCAGATGGCGGGCAGACAGGTCAATGTCTGGACCGTAAACACGATTGAAAAAGCATATGATCTGGTAAATAAACTTCATGTAGATATGATCACCACAGAGTATATGCTCAACACAGAACCGTAATAAAAATATTTATGATAATATGGCCAGCCTCGTGATTTTGGGGGCTGGTTTTACTTTTTGACTCAGAATTGAAAAAAATTAAAAAAAACCACTTGCATTTTCTCAGAAAACGATATATAATCATATTCAATCTCAGATTCTCAGAATCTAAGAATCAATGAGGACAAGTCGTCCATGGACTCAATGACTTAGTAACTTAGTAACTCAGCAACAAAATTATAATGAATGCAAAGGGAGGATTCTATGGTTAAAAAATTAAAAAAACGTTTGACAGCACTGATTTTAGTGGCAGGGCTTCTTTTAGGCACCCTGGCCGGAAATGGTATCGTTGTATCGGCTGCGGAGGATGTATGGGGAACCATCGGTCCAATTCGCTGGGATTTGGATTCGGAAGGGAATTTATTGTTTCGAGGATCGCTCAAATTTCCATTGCTTGAGCCGGACAAGATTCCTTGGCGTGAGTATGCCGGTCGGATTAAGTCGGTAACGTTTGATGTGAGCAGCATTCAGGATGGGGATCTGACAAATTACTTTTATAATTGTGTCAATCTCCAGAGTGTCGGAGATTTTCCGAACGGTATCCGCAATCTCACGCAGACGTTCCAGAACTGCCGGTCACTTCGATCGGTAGGAAAAATACCGGATTCCGTCGAAACGATGGAACATACATTTGAAAACTGCACCAGTTTTAATCAGGCGGTAACTATTCCGAAAAGTGTAAAAAATCTGAAAGGAGTGTTTCAGGGTTGTACAGCACTTTCGAGGCTTCCGAACATTGAAACGACACAGGTAAAAGATTACTCCTATCTTTTACAGGGAACATCGGTTGCCAAACCGGTTTCGATTCCAACCGGGGTGACAAATGTGACAGCAATGTTCAAAGGCTGTAAAAAACTTACAGATCCGCCTGAACTTCCCGAAGGAATCACGGAGGCTGCAAAGTGTTTTTATCAATGTAATTCGTTGAGCAAAGCACCGGTTTTGCCGAAAACGATAGAAAATATCAGTGAGATGTTTTATGGCTGCGAAAATCTAAAAGCGGTACCGGATATCCCATCGTCGGTAAAAAATATGTCCGGATGCTATGCCGGATGTGTCCGGGCAAGCGGATCCTGTACGATTTATGCTGTAATCAATGACACTGCCGGATATAATAAATTTGCCGCGGTGACATCTGTGTGTGATTCTTCCGCCAAGGGAGAGTTTTTAGGAGCGGCAGGTACAGGGATGGCAGTAAATTATATCGCAGGAAATGCACATCTGATCCGCCGCTATCTGGCGGCGGGATGGAATTGCGGAAATCTGGAGACAACCGGTGTATGGGGCAAATTGAAAGCAGGCGAAAAGATTCCGCAGTCGCTGGAAGACTGCACGGTAAGTCCGCTTTCCGCGGTCACTTATACCGGAAAAGCGATCTGTCCGGAAACGAAGGTTTACTATGGCAGTGTGCTTCTTAAAGAAAATACAGATTACACGGTCGCCTATACGGATAATATCAGTGCAGGAACAGCGACAGTTATAATCAAGGGAATCGGGGATTACAGTGGTAAAAAACAGCTATCTTTTACGATACGCAAAGCTATTCTTACCGGAGTAAATGCAAAATCGTATCAGGGAGTTTTTGATGAAAAAGCGCACGGAATTACATTGCAGACACCGGCAGGTACCACGGTACGATATGGTACAAAATCAGGGGAATATTCTTTGACAGCATCTCCGCGATACACTCTTCCGGGGAAATATACTGTGTATTATCAGGTGTCGCGGGCAAATTATACGACAGTAACCGGAAGTGCAGACGTTACGATCGTGCAGGGGACGATGCCGGTTGTGGCAGAAGGTTATAGTGGTATCTATGATGAAAAAGAGCATGGGATCCGGGTCATCGGGGTAGACGGCGCCGAGATCAGATACGGGACATCGACAGGAAAGTATACAGCTGTAGAATGCCCGAAATACAAGGATGCAGGGACTTATAACATATATTACCGGGTTAGCAAAACGGGATATGGACAAGTGACTGGGGTGCAGCAGATTGAGATTAAAAAGAAACCGGTCACAGATGTGACGTTCCCGATCACAAATGAAGTGATATATGGAACTTCTTTATGTGATATTCCAACGACTGGAATGCAGGATGACTATGGAACGTTTACGTGGATGGATCCGACCTATGTTCCTTCCGTAGATGATGCAAAAAGCCCGATGTGCTATGAGCCATCTGATAAGAAAAATTATGATTACAGAGAGGTGCAGGGATATGATAGTAAAAGCGGAAATATTGTGCGCGACGTTGTTCTTTCCGTTCGAAGGAAAAAAGGAGAACTGCCCCACATTTCTGCCGGATTTCTCGCAGAAGGAGACGAACTGGAAAAGTCTGAAATTGTATCGGATAATCTGGAATTGGGAGATTTCTACTGGGCAAAACCGGAAGAAAAAGTAACGCAGAGTAAGTCGGAATACACACTTATTTTCCGGCCAAAGGATCTTCGAAATTATGATTGGAGTGAATGGAGCAAGAATGAACTTGACTGGAACCGGTTTCAAATTCAGCAAAAAGTTGATGTGGTACCGTACCCTGAGCCGATGGAGATCGTATATGGTGATACATTGGGGAGTAAATCGTTTATGGGAAAAAATCCTGATGTAAAATACCGCTGGCAGGATGAGGCGGCAACGCCGCAGGAAACCGGTCTGCAAAAATTGATGATCCTCTATCGGAATCAGGAAATCGTGAGGGAGATGGAGGTTGTTGTGTTAAAAAGAAAACCGGATTATGTGATACCGGTATTGGAGGCGGTTTCCTATCATCCGGAGCAGAGACTAAAAGATATCAAACTGCCGGAACACTGGTATTGGACCGAGCCGGAGTGTGTGCCGCAAGTGGGAACCGCGTACTATGAGGCATATTATGAGCCGGAGGACACGGAACATTATCAGACAGTATATGAGAAAATTCCGCTGCATGTCCGGGAAGCAGCGGGTGTTTCAAAGCCGGCTGTCACACCGGGTGAAACACCTTCGCCACAGCCGACAAAAGTGCCGGGAGAAACGTCTTCGCCACAGCCGACGAAAGTGCCGGGAGAAACGTCTTCGCCGCAATCGACAATTACGCCGGACGTGGGGGTGGCACCGGAGGCGACAGCACCTCCGTCACAGGTGCCGGGAGACAACCGAACAGAAGCGGAGAAAACATCCGCAGCGGTACAGCAGATAAAAAAATCGTCGCCGGAGATAAAAAAAGCGGCGGTGATCTCGACGAAAGGCGAGGACAGGCTGGGAAAGAAACCGACATTGTTTGGGGTGAAAACGCAGAAGCAGAAGCCGGGAAAAGTGCGTTTCAAAAAGATCGGATACCGTGACGGAAAAATCCATCTTGTCTGGAAGAAAAGTAAGAATGCAAAAGGGTACCAGGTTGTCTTTATGAAACGAAAAAAAGGAAGAATGAGAATGGTAAAATATACCAAAAAGACAAAATTATCCCTGACATGGAATGGTGTCGGAAAATGTTATGTGAAAATCCGAGCATTCCAAATACAGGGAAAGAAACGAACATATGGATCGTGGAGTGTTCGTAAAAGGGTAAAAAGCCATTAATGCTTTTCATTCATGAAGCGGACTTTGGCTTCGTGGTTTTTCGGGATGTCGCCGATATAAGCACCTTTGATATCGGTGGATTTGGCACATCGGGTACAGTATTCTCCAAAGCGGATCGGTGTGCCACATCCCTTACAATGTAAAAAGACAGTAGAATTTTCCGGAATTTCCAGTTTTCCTTCGCGAAGATATGCGGAAATCTTAGAGGAAGAGACCCCCGTCTGCTGAGCCAGATCAATGGCATTGGTTGGACCATGCTCGTCCAGATATTTTTTAACCTTACCGTAATCATTTGTCGTTTCGGTGCCGCACTTGTCGCATACGAAAATGCCGCCATATTTATAACGCATATGGGAATTGCAATTCGGACATATTTGATGACCGTCGTCATCCGGAAGCGTTAAAAAAGTTTGATTTTTCATAGTATCCCGCCTTTCAAAAATGTGTGTAACTATTCAGATTCCCCTTCCACACATTGATTCTAAATAGATACAACTATGTTTATATTGTATCGAATTTTTTCGTAAAAAGCAATTTTTTTTACTTTTTTTAGTGAAAATGTTTAAAATTACACTTGTAGAATGAAAAAAAATAGTGTATACTGTAGAAGATGTTACAAAATTATAAAGTTATTATGCAAGAATGTTACAACGATATTAAGCAAAATGGAGGAAAACGTGAGAAAAGTAAGTAGTTTTGGCAAGTGTGGAAAGCGTGTGCTTGCCGTAATGATGATTTTTGCGATGGCTGTGTCATCCGGAACACCAAAAACAGAGGTATATGCCGAAGAACAGCCGGTATCTCCGGCAGGGATTAATGAGGAGGTGCCGGCCCCGACGGCAGAACCACAGCCGGAAGTGACAGCGGAGCCAACGGCAGAATCGACTGCTGCACCACAGAACACATTGGTGGTAAAAAAGAAAAAATGCTCGTACCCAAAGAAAATTTATGAAGGTCAGCAGTTTACCTTAAAAGGTACCTTGAAGGCAAATCATAAAATGCAGAAGGTGGAAGCAAGTATCATCGATGCACGGGGAAAAGATACCGTTGCGATTAAGAAAAAGGCAAACAGCAAAAAATTTGACCTGAGTAAAATTGACAATGACATTCATTTTTCCAAACTGGATGCCGGAAGTTATACCTACGAGGTAAAAGTTTCCGATACTTATGGAAATGAGCGTGTGGCGTTGCAGAAAGACTTTAAAGTCAAGGAGACTACCTGGGCGTGGCCGGTAGACGGTGGTGTAAAAGGTGACGGATTCCATTGCGGATGTTCTGTACACGGTGGACGTCATCTTGGAATTGATGTAAAAGGGGTATCAAAAGGAACATCGATCAAAGCAATCGCCGATGGTACTGTAGTTTATGCAAAATATCATAGTGCGGCAAAACGATCTTCTTTTGGAAAATTGGTGATAGTATATCATGGAAATGGAATTTATTCGTATTATGCACATTGCAATACGTTACGTTGTAAAGCCGGAGATAAGGTAGAAAAAGGAGAGGTCATTTCTACGATGGGAGCGACAGGAGCTGCTTACGGAACGCATCTTCATCTGGAACTTCGTAAAGGACCGGCGTTCTCCGGAAATTATAACAGTTATGAGTTCCTGGATAAGTATACTTATAGACAGTTTAATCCAATGAAATATCTTACAAATCGATAAAAAGAAACGGATTACTCCGTCTCCTCTGTGGGACGGAGTAAATTTTTAACAGCCATGGCATACAGATCGTCACTGCTTGCCCGCCAGTTATTGCAGATGCGAATGGCATCTTCTTCATCCGGAACGGATAATTTAAGTTCAAAGATTGGAACATTTTTTTCCATCAGACTGCAGGTGGCAGTATATTCCCCGTTTGTATTTTTACTATAATCACTGATCAGAGTAACACGCTGTACGATCTCGTGATTGTTTGCTTGTAAATATTCGTCGATTTCCTGACGAATCTCTCGAGACAAGGTGTTTCCAAATAATTCCAAAGTTTCTCTGCCGGCAGGCGTAATTTCGTAGTAAGCGGTGTTGTAGGTATTGGAACAATGAATCAGATCCGCATCCAGTAACTCGGCGAATGCGTTCTGGACATTAAAATAATTCGTGTATTCATGCCCGGTAAGATAATCCGAGATCAGTCCGAAGGTTAAAGGGGATTCGATTTCATTGAGTGTGTATAAAATGATCAGTTTGTAAATAGTAAATGCTTCATTCATGATTCTTATACTCCTTTCCTTGCCAGATGTTCTGTTGTTTTAGCTGCTTGTGGATCTCATTAAGCACCTCGCGTTTGCGGCTGCTCCATAGTGGGGCGAGCAGCAATTCTTTTGGCCCGTCTCCGGTAAGACGGTGAATCGTCATCTCCGGTGGCAGAAGAGCAATTGACTGCAAAACGAGATCAATATATTCTTCCTGTGTAAGCACCGTGCACTGACCGGATTCATAAAGGGCTGCGAGGTCGGTCCCTTTTAGAATATGCAGCAGTTGAATTTTTATGCCGTCACTATGACAGGCTGCCACATGGCTGAGTGTATTGTAAAAATCCTGTTTTGTCTCACCGGGAAGTCCGGCGATCACATGGGTTACAACTTCGATACCAAGTCCTTTTAACTTTGTTACGGCATCCTCATATACAGAAAGCGGATACCCGCGGCGAATAAACTGCGCGGTGGTTTCGTTGCTTGTCTGAAGTCCAAGTTCTACGATGACCGGTTTGATCCGGTTACATTCGGCGAGCAGATGCAGCACGTCCGGCGGCAGGCAGTCCGGTCTGGTGGCGATGGAAAGCATTACCACATCCGGATGGGCGAGAGCTTCTTTGTAAAGTGGCTCCAGATAGGCGACCGGTGCGTATGTGTTTGTAAAAGATTGGAAATAGGCGATAAATTTACGGCCGACCTGTTTTCTCTTTTTTATGCCCTCGATTCCCTGTGTAATCTGCGCTGTGACAGAAGAACAGCGGGGAGCAGCAAAATCACCGGAACCATTTCCGCTGCAAAAAATACAGCCCCGCGTATCCAAAGTACCATCGCGGTTGGGACAGGTTAAACCGCCATCCAGGGAGATTTTGTACACTTTCTCCCCAAAGCGGTGTTTCATTTCGTAATCCAAAGAATGGTAGGGCTTTTCACCCCACATTTTCCGATTATTCATGGATATGTTCTTTTACGGCTGCGCTTACGACATCTGCGACACGTGGGTCGAAAGCTTCCGGCAGGATATTGTCTTCGTTTAACTCGTCGTCCGGTACAAGAGAAGCAAGTGCCAGGGAAGCAGCCAGTTTCATTTCTTCTGTGATCTGGGTTGCACGTCCTTCCAAAGCACCTTTAAAGATACCAGGGAAAGCGACTACGTTGTTGACCTGATTTGGAAAATCCGAACGACCGGTACCGACTACTTTTGCACCGGCTTTTTTTGCAAGGTCAGGCATGATCTCAGGGGTTGGATTTGCCATGGCAAACAGAATGGCATCTTTATTCATGGAAGCTACCATTTCCTCGCTGACAATATTTGGAGCGGATACCCCGACGAAAATGTCAGCACCGACGAATGCATCCGCGAGTGTACCGGACTTACCTTCCGGATTTGTTACCTCCATCATCTCTTTCTGCATCCAGTTCAAATCTTTCGATTCTTTATTTAAGATACCCGATTTGTCGCAGAGAGTGAGATATGGGAAACCGTAACGGAGAAGAAGTTTGCTGATCGCGATACCGGCAGAACCGGCACCGTTTACTACGATTTTACAATCCTCTTTTTTCTTTCCGGTAACTTTTAACGCATTGATAATGCCGGCAAGTACGACGATGGCAGTTCCGTGCTGGTCATCATGAAATACCGGGATATCAAGAAGCTCTTTCAAACGGCTTTCAATCTCAAAGCATCGAGGAGCAGAAATATCTTCCAAATTAATGCCTCCGAACGCCGGTGCGATATTTACTACCGTTTTGATGATTTCTTCGGTATCCTGTGTGTCTAAGCAGATCGGAAACGCATTGACATTTCCGAACTCTTTAAATAATACCGCTTTTCCTTCCATAACAGGCATAGCGGCAGCGGCGCCGATGTTTCCGAGACCGAGTACGGCACTTCCGTCAGAAACGACAGCAACAGTGTTTGATTTGATCGTATATTGATAAGCAGCTTCCTTATCTTCGGCAATCACTTTGCATGGCTCAGCGACACCCGGAGTGTAAGCAAGTGCCAGATCTTCTCTGGATTTTACTTCGCATTTTGGGGTTGTTTCGATTTTTCCATTCCATTCTTTGTGTAAAGCGAGCGCTTTTTCACTGTTTGTCATTGTAATCCTCCGTTCTTTGAGGGAAAATCCCTGTTCGTTTTTTTGCATACATATTTATATTATCACTTTTTTATAGGAAAAACAACAGAAATGAAATTAAAATGATTTAAAGGGTTGTGTATTTTGAAAAAAATGGTACAATGGATATAAGTATCTGTATTAGGGGCGGGATTCGGAATAAATCCCAAATAGAAGGAAAGAATGGAGCAGACTATGACGTTAGAAGAGGCAAAGCGGAAATGTGAGCAGGCAGGACAGCAGCATCTGCTGGCATATTATGAGGAGCTCACCAAAGAAGAGCAGGAGAAACTTCTGGCACAGATTGAAAAGATGGATATCACATTGCTGGATCTGCTAAAGAAAGAGAGAAAAGAAGTGGAAAAGGGAAAACTGGAACCACTTGGTGCGGTTACATTGGATGAGATTCAGAAAGAAAAAGACCAATATCGAAAAATGGGATGCGAAGCAATTCGTGCCGGTAAAGTAGGGGCAGTACTCTTGGCAGGCGGTCAGGGAACTCGCCTGGGACTGGATAAACCAAAAGGAATGCTCAATGTAGGGATACATAAAGAATTATATTTGTTTGAGCAGCTGATCCATAATATTATGGATGTTGTCAAAGAGACCGGAGCATGGGTTCCGCTCTTTGTTATGACAAGTGAAAAAAACAACAAAGATACCGTAGAATTCTTCAAGGAAAAGAAATTCTTTGGATATAAAGAAGAATATGTATTTTTCTTTGTTCAGCAAATGGCACCCTCGGTCAGCTATGACGGAAAGATTTATATGGAAGATAAAGGACGTATCTCGGCTTCGCCAAACGGAAATGGCGGATGGTTTATTTCGATGGTGCGTGCAGGGCTTCTGGACACGATAAAAGAACTTGGTGTGGAATGGCTCAATGTATTTTCTGTGGACAATGTGCTACAGAAGATCGCGGATCCGGTATTTGTCGGAGCCGTGCTGAAACATGGCTGTGTCTGTGGCTCCAAGGTGGTTGCGAAAGCCGATCCTTATGAAAAAGTAGGTGTGCTCTGCCTGGAAGATGGAAGGCCTTCGATCGTGGAATATTATGAAATGACAGAAGAAATGATACATTTACGTGACAAACAGGGAAAATTGTTGTATAATTATGGTGTAATACTAAATTATCTTTTCTCTGTAGCAACACTTGAGAAGATCATGAATGAAAATCTCCCTACCCATATTGTAGAAAAGAAAATTCCCTATATGGATGCAGAAGGAAAACAGATTAAGCCGGATAAGCCAAACGGATATAAGTTTGAGACACTGGTGCTTGACATGATTCATATGATGGATAACTGTCTTTCTTTTGAAGTGGAGAGAGAAAAAGAATTTGCACCGATTAAAAATGCAACCGGAGTAGATTCCCTAGAAAGTGCAAGAGAATTAATGACAAAAAATGGAATTGAATTTTAGGGATAAGAAACTTAGAAAGGACGATGGAATGGATTTTACAAAATTATCATTAAAAGAACTTCGCGAGATGGCGAAGGAAAAAGGACTTAGCGGAATTTCCGCATTGCGTAAAGCTGAATTGATCGAAGAATTGAAGAAAGCGGAGATTCTTTCTCAGAGTGTCGTTCGTCCGGTGAAACCGGCTGACATTCTTAATCCGGCTGAACTTCCGGGCAAGAAACAGGCGGAAAAACCTGTTGAGAAACCGGTGGAAGAGAAAAAGAGCGAGCCGGAAAGAGAAAAGAAGGTTTACACCTATGTGCCTTCGCAGAATAACAATTCAAGAAATTACAGAGGTCGTAATATGTCCTCTCACAGTAATTACAATAATTACCAAGGGAATAATCATCAGAACAATAATTACCAGAACAACAATTATCAGAACAACAATTATCAGGGAAATAATTACCAGAATAATAATTACCAGAATAATAATTACCAGGGAAATAATTATCAGAATAATAATTACCAGAATAATAATTACCAGAACAACAATTATCATTCAAATGCCCAAAATAATTCACATTATTCTTCACAGGATAATTCATCGCATGACAATGGATCTTCCGAAATGTTGCAGGAGCATCAGCCGTACCGCACGATTGAAGAAGTGATCAAGGCTGGTTTGATCACGATTGCGAAAGATCGTCAGGTATTGGATGTGCATCCGACAGAGTTGAAAGAACTTGACAGCGGTATTACGAAAAAGGGAATCCTCGAGATCATGCCGGAAGGTTATGCTTTTATTCGTTGCGATAACTTCCTTCCGGGAGATAATGATGTCTACGTATCACCGGCGTTTTTGCGCCGTTTCGGACTTCGTACCGGAGATATTATTGAAGGAAATCTCCGTGTGCGTACGCAGAATGAAAAATTCAGTGCCCTTTTGTATATGACAAAAGTCAATGAACGGCCGATTACGTATTTGGCACACCGTAATAAATTTGAGGACCTGACACCGATTTTTCCAAATGAAAGAATCCATTTGGAGACAAGCAATTCAGGTGTTTCGATGAGAATGCTTGATCTGATCGCACCGATTGGTAAAGGACAGCGAGGTATGATCGTATCCCAGCCGAAAACCGGTAAGACAACACTGCTGAAGCAGGTAGCGAGTGCGATCACACAGAACTACCCGGATATGCATCTGCTGATCCTTTTGATTGATGAGCGTCCGGAAGAAGTAACCGATATAAAAGAATCTATCGAAGGAGAAAAGGTAGAAGTTATCTATTCGACATTTGATGAACTTCCGGAAAATCACAAACGTGTTTCCGAGATGGTGATCGAGAGAGCAAAACGTCTTGTCGAAGGCGGCGACGATGTTGTGGTACTGCTTGACAGTATTACTCGTTTGGCAAGAGCGTATAACCTTACGGTTACGCCAAGTGGACGTACGCTTTCCGGTGGTTTGGATCCGGCGGCGCTCCATATGCCAAAACGATTCTTTGGTGCAGCAAGAAATATGCGCGAAGGCGGAAGCTTAACCGTGCTTGCGACGGCACTTGTAGATACCGGAAGCCGTATGGACGATGTGGTGTTCGAGGAATTTAAGGGAACCGGTAACATGGAACTCGTCCTTGACAGACATTTGTCGGAAAAACGAGTATTCCCGGCTATCGATATTCAGAAATCCAGTACACGCCGTGAAGATCTTCTTCTCGATCAGAATGAACTGGAAGCGGTATACATTATGCGAAAAGCATTGGGTGCTTCTCCGAATAACGACGGCAATCTGGAACAGATCATTAACTTGTTCCGGAGAACAAAAAATAACAAAGAATTTATTGAGACCATTAAAAAAATCAAGCTTCATTAAAAATTGCTTGCATTTTGTTTCAAAGCATGGTACAATAAGAAAGCCGATTTTGAGAAATGACACATTTTTTAGTAAAATAGAAGTAGTGAGGTGAAAATCATGAGAGAAGGAATCCATCCAGAATATTATCAGGCAAAGGTTGTTTGCAACTGTGGTAACGAATTCGTAACAGGTTCAACAAAAGAAGATATTCATGTTGAAGTATGTTCCAAATGCCATCCATTTTATACAGGACAGCAGAAGTCCATGGCAGCTCGTGGTGCGATTGATAAGTTCAATCGTAAATATGGCTTGAAATAAGCAGAGAATGAACACATAAAGGCTCCGCAGGTTTCTGTATCGCAAGGTACTTGAGAACTGCGGAGTTGTTCTATATAGAGCAGAAATGAAATGTGAAGTAATGCAGATTGGAGGCAGAATATGAAATATTCGGGAATTGGCGGACAGGCTGTCATCGAAGGAGTTATGATGAAGGGAAAAAGCCGGTACGCTGTTTCTGTACGAAAGCCGGACGGACAGATTGAAGTCAAAGTAGAAGATTACAAAAGTCTGAAAGAAAAATATGCAATTGCGAAACTCCCGATCATCCGAGGAATTTTTGCCTTTGCAGAATCCTTAAAGATGGGAATGGGAACCTTAAACTATTCGGCAAGTTTTTGGGAAGAGGAAGAAGAAAAGGAAAAAGAAAGTTCAAAAGAAAATCAGAAAACCAATGATCTGTGGATGGGACTGGCACTTGTAGCCGCCATCATTGTCGCAATTGGTCTTTTTGTATTATTGCCATTTTTTATATCAGAGAAACTTCATAAGATTGTTCCGTCGATTCAGCTTCGAGGATTGATCGAAGGTGTGATTCGTGTTGCCCTTTTTGTCGGATATGTAAAAGCGATTTCTCTCCTGAAGGATATCCGCCGGGTATTTATGTATCATGGTGCAGAGCATAAGTGCATCAACTGCATTGAAAATGGAATGGAATTAACGGTCGAAAACGCAAAAAAACAGACGATGGTACATAAGCGCTGTGGAACCAGTTTTATGCTGGTCGTAATGTTTGTGAGCATTCTGCTGTTTATGTTTATTTCCGTGCCGAATATGTGGGTTCGTATGGTGCTTCGAATTTTATTGATTCCGGTGATTGCAGGGATTTCCTTTGAATTTATTTCCCTTGCCGGAAAGTCTGAAAATCCGGTGATCAATGTACTGAGTAAGCCGGGGCTCTGGCTGCAGGCATTGACAACGAGGGAACCGGATGACAGTATGCTGGAAGTGGCGATCTCTTCGGTGGAGGCTGTATTTGACTGGCGGGACTTCTTAGCACATTATGAGGATGAAGAAGAACAGCCGGAAGAAGAGGGATTTGAAGTGGTTGATGTCGAGGATGAAAACGATGAGATTCTGCAGGCGCTTGACCGGTATTTTGATGAAGCAGCACCGACTGAAGAAAAAGAGCAGTAATCTCGCCGGGAGGAACCTATGACATTACAGGATTTGTACCGGGAAGGAATCCGGAAATTGACGGAGAATGAAGTGCCGGAGGCAGAATTAAATGCCTGGTATCTTCTGCAATCATGCCTGAGTGAGGAACCGTTTTCGTATACGAGAAGCCGCTTCTTTTTAGAGCAGATGGAGCAGGCAGAACCGGAGACAATAACATTATATATGGAAAAACTTTCCAAAAGAGAAGAACACATTCCACTGGAATACATTCTTGGATATACAGAGTTTATGGGATTAACTTTTTTGGTACGAGAAGGTGTGCTGATTCCAAGACAGGATACGGAAATTTTAGTTGAAATGGCGGTGGAGGTCTCAACGGGAAAAAAGGTCCTTGATCTGTGTACCGGATCCGGCTGCATTGGCTTGAGTATTGCTGTGTGTGGGAATCCGAAATCGGTCACATTGAGTGATATTTCAGAAGAGGCGATTGCGACAGCCGGACAAAATGAGAGAAATCTTGACCAAAATGGCTGGAAAGGAAGAGGCAGAAAACCGGAAATCACCTACACCCTTGGAAATTTATGGGAACCGATCGATGGAGAATTTGACTTGATCGTTTCTAACCCACCGTATATTGAAACAGAGGAACTTTCCGGGCTGATGCCGGAAGTGATCGATCATGAGCCGCTCCTTGCTTTGGATGGCGGGAAAAGCGGACTGGTATTTTATGAAAAGATTTTAGAAAAAGCACCGTTTTATCTTAAAGAGGCGGGAATACTTATGGTAGAGATTGGTTACAATCAAGGCGAACAAGTAAAGCGGTTATTTGAAAAAAACGGGTTTGCCGATGTTGAGATAAAAAAAGATCTGGCAGGACTTGACCGTGTCGTACGGGGCAGACTGTCAAAGAAAGGAAAATGATTATGTTTGATAAACTGGAAGATACGCTTCTGCGTTATGAAGAAGTACTGAATGAATTGAGTGAGCCGGATGTGCTCAACGATCAGAGCCGTTATCAAAAATTGATGAAAGAACAGTCCGACCTTGAGCCGGTCGTAGAAAAATACAAAGAGTACAAAAGCGCAAAAGAAGGAATTGCGGATAGTCTTGCGATTCTGGACGAAGAAACCGATGAAGAGATGAGAGAACTTGCCAAGGAAGAATTAAATGAATGTAAGGCCAGTGTGGCAGAGATTGAGCAGGAACTTCGCATCCTCTTGCTGCCAAAAGATCCCAATGATGAAAAGAACGTTATCGTCGAGATTCGTGCGGGTGCCGGTGGAGATGAGGCGGCACTGTTTGCTGCTGATCTGTACCGCATGTATTGCAAATATGCTGAACAGCAGCATTGGAAAGTAGATACGATGAACTCCAATGAAAACGGAATCGGCGGATTTAAGGAAGTCGTATTTATGATCAATGGTTCCGGCGCATATTCCAAACTGAAATACGAGAGCGGGGTACACCGCGTACAGCGTATTCCGGCGACAGAATCCGGTGGACGTATTCACACTTCGACAGCGACCGTGGCAATTATGCCGGAAGTGGAGGAAGTCGAAGTGGAACTGGACATGAACGATTGTAAATTTGATGTATTCCGTGCTTCCGGAAATGGTGGACAGTGTGTCAATACGACGGATTCCGCAGTTCGTTTGACCCATATTCCGACTGGAATTGTCATTTCTTGTCAGGATGAAAAATCACAGTTGAAAAATAAAGATAAGGCATTAAAAGTACTTCGTGCCAGATTATATGAACTGGAGTGTGCAAAAGCACATGACGAAGAGGCAGAAAAGAGAAGAAGCCAGATTGGAACCGGAGACCGTTCAGAAAAGATACGTACGTATAATTATCCACAGGGACGTGTGACGGATCACCGTATTAAATTGACACTTCATCGTTTGGATGCCATTATCAATGGAGATTTAAGTGAAGTGATTGACAGTCTGATTGCGGCAGACCAGGCAGCCAAATTGGCTTCAATGAGTGAAGAATAAAATATGACAAAACAAATTTTAAACTTGATTGCAGATCAATTGAATGTACTGATTATGATAAACGAATCGGAAAACCACGCGGTAACTTTTCTTTCCCAAAGTGCCGAGTGGCTTTTTGGGATAAAAAGGGAAGTGATATCTTGTGCCGAAGACCTTTTTAAACAACTGGATCTGTATGAAAAATATTCGGAAGTACAAAAATTTTGCAGAGAATCAGTAAAATATACCATTGCCTTTGAGCATGCATTTAGTATGCCGGGGAAGCCGGAGCCGGTGTGGATCATGGTGCGTATGGCACCGGGGGAACAGGGCGAAAATATTCTTTTAATACAGGACGTGACGATGCTTCACAGAGGCCTGCAGCAAGGACAGCAGAATCCGGAGCGCGTCCGGTATTGTTTGCAGCAGATCATGGTTTCGTATCAGGGATTATTGATGCTGCTGAATCAAAAAAGAGCGGATAGCTCGGAAATAGAGATGGAAAACGAAACAGAAAAGGATAGTGATGAGTGATGAAATTAAGCTGGGAAACTTGTTTTCGCGCAGGGGTGACAGTGGCAGTTCTGTTTTTGACTGTTCACTACTGGTCCGTGATCGCGGCAGGAATCGGAATTGCCTTTCATGCGGCAGCCCCATTGATCACAGGACTTGTGATCGCGTATGCCGTCAACATCTTAATGAGTTTTTATGAAAGACATTATTTTCCAAAATCAAAAAAGAAGGTTATAAAAAAGACGCGGACAGGAGTCTGTGTTCTGCTCTCTTATCTGAGCCTGCTTGGAATCATTGCACTCGTGATCGGACTTGTCGTGCCGGAATTGATTGATTGTGTAAAACTTTTGATCGATAAGATCCCGCCATTGATGCAGAGTGTTTCAGGGGAACTTCGCGGTAATGATGAGATGACGAAATTGTGGAATGAACTGGGAAATGTAACCCAGACCGGGCAGATTGACTGGAAAGAAATTGTGACCAAAGTCGCAAATTGGGCAGCCGGTGGACTGGGCGGTGCTTTCGGCGTTGTAAAAAATATCATCGCCGCTACATTTTCGACGGCTTTTACCATTATTATGAGTATTATCTTTTCGCTGTATCTTCTGACGGGCAAAGATCGTCTTGTCCCACAGGTAAAAAAGGTGGCAAAGACCTATTTAAAAGAGCCGATATACCACAAAGTAAATTATGTTATACACACTCTTCACGACTGTTTTCGCAGTTTTATCGTGGGACAGTGTGTCGAAGCTGTGATCTTAGGAAGCCTGTGCACTATCGGTATGATGATCCTGCGTCTCCCTTACAGTGGGATGACAGGGGCGCTGATCGGATTTACGGCATTGATCCCTATCGCAGGAGCTTATATCGGAGGTGGCGTCGGCTTTTTGATGATCGCGACAGTTTCGCCGATGAAAGCAATCGTGTTTGTAATCTTTCTTGTTATTTTACAGCAATTGGAAGGCCAGTTCATTTATCCGCGTGTGGTCGGCGCATCCATCGGATTGCCGGGCATCTGGGTGCTGGCCGCGGTAACCATCGGCGGAAGTGTACTGGGAATCGGAGGAATGCTTTTATTCGTTCCATTGACTGCGACGGTATATAAATTATTGCGAAACGATGTGAAAAAGAGAAATGCAGGGACGAAGGGAAAGGGGCAGTAACATTTGAATACTACACCAGAAAATCAACAGAAAAAGCATATATGTGCCGCACTTTTGGCTCACGTAGATGCCGGAAAGACGACATTGTCAGAAGCATTATTGTATGAAAGCGGCGTGATCCGGACACGGGGACGCGTAGATCACAAAGATGCCTTTTTGGATACCTCACCGTTGGAACGGGAACGTGGAATTACAATTTTTTCCAAACAAGCATGCTTTTCGTATGGAAATATGGATGTTACGATGTTAGATACACCGGGACACGTAGACTTTTCTTCCGAGATGGAGCGGACGCTGCAAGTCATTGATTATGCTGTTTTGATCATAAGCGGAACCGACGGTGTGCAGGGGCATACGGAGACTGTGTGGAAACTTTTGCAGAAATATCGGATTCCGACATTTTTCTTTGTCAACAAAATGGATCTTCCGGGGGCAGACAAAGCGGCGGTATTAAAAGAACTGCAGACAAAATTATCTCCTTACTGCGTGGATTTTACCGAAGAGGAAGAACTGTTGTGCGAAAATGTGGCAATGTGCGAGGAAACTCTGTTGGAGACCTATCTCGAAGAGGGAACTTTTGATCTGAAAAAAGAGGTCAGAAGACTGGTTTCCGGGACATTGCTTTATCCGTGTTACTTTGGCTCTGCGCTTCAGAATGAAGGCGTTGAAGCGCTTCTGGAGGGATTGGAAAGCTATACGAAAATGCCGGAATATCCGAAAGAATTTGCCGGAAAAGTATATAAGATTACACGAGATGATGCCGGGCAGCGATTGACTCATATGAAATTGACCGGGGGAGAACTGAAACTGCGCGATGAGATCGAAGGAATTGGCAAAGTAAATGAGATTCGCGTGTATTCCGGAGAAAAATATACGCTGCAGCAGGAAGTAAAGGCAGGAGATATCTGTGCGGTTCCGGGATTTGCCGACACCTACGCCGGCCAAGGTGTGGGGAAAGAAGCTGATTTTTGTGCCAATCAGCTGGCGCCGGTGTGCAATTATCAGATCCTGCTTCCGGAGGGAACGGATGAAGCCATTGCCTGGAGGCAGTTAAAGCAGTTAGAAGAAGAGGATCCGAATCTTCATCTTTCGTGGCAGGCGCAGACAAGAGAAATCTTCATCCAGCCGATGGGCGAAGTGCAGCTTGAAGTCATCAAGCGAATGGTCAGCGAACGTTATGGAATGGATATCGCATTTGGAAGTGCGACGATCTTATATCGGGAAACCATCGAAGATACGGTGATTGGAATGGGACATTTTGAACCATTGCGCCATTATGCGGAAGTGCATCTTAAAATGGAACCGCTTCCACGGGGCAGCGGTCTTCAATTTGTGACAGAATGCAGCGAGGACGAATTGGATCTGAACTGGCAGAGACTGATTCTTACACATCTGGGAGAAAAAGAATTTACCGGTGTGCTGACCGGATCGCCGATCACGGATATCAAATTTACGTTGATCGCCGGAAGGGCACATCTCAAACATACCGAAGGGGGGGATTTCCGCCAGGCGACATACCGGGCGGTGCGTCAGGGACTGCGGCAGGCGAAAAGCCGTCTGCTGGAACCAATGTATCAATTTCGGATGGAAGTGCCGATGAAACAGATCGGACGAGTTATGAGCGATGTCGGAAAGATGCACGGAACCTTTCGACAGCAGCCGGATGACGGTGAAATGAGTGCCATCGAGGGAATTTGTCCGGTCGCATCGATGGCGGGGTATGGTACAGAATTTGCGGCATTTACGAAAGGCCGCGGACGAATGACACTTTCTTTCTGTGGTTACGAACCGTGTCATAATGAGAGTGAGGTTGTGAAAAATTGCAAATACGATCCCGATGCGGATGTGGAAAACACGGCAGATTCGGTGTTTTGCGCGCATGGATCCGGTTTTGTCGTGCCGTGGAATGAGGTGGCAAAACACGTACACGTTGATACGTCGATAAAAAAACGTCAGCCGGTAAAAACCACGACTGCCACTCCGAAAGAGTCGTCGAGAAAGAATTCGAAAATGTCGGAAGAAAAAGAATTACAGGCAATTTTTGAGCGGACATTCGGACCGGTAAAAACCCGTGTCGAAACGCCGGCAAAGAAAGTGATCAAAGCAGAACCGGGGGAGACGAAAACCAAAGAGTATAAACCGGTATACGAAGAAGAATACCTCCTTGTCGACGGCTACAACATTATCTTTGCCTGGGACGAATTGAAAGCGCTTGCGGCAGAAAATCTGGAAGGCGCACGAACCAAACTGATGGAGATCATGTGTAATTATCAGGGATTTTGCGGCTGTCATCTGATCCTTGTGTTTGATGCGTACAAGGTAAAAGGAAATCCGGGCAGTGTAGAACAATTCCACAATATCAGCGTCGTTTATACGAAGGAAGCGGAAACGGCAGATATGTATATCGAGAAGACGACGAAAGAAATTGCGCGAAAGAAAAGAGTGCGTGTTGCGACATCCGACGGTATGGAGCAGATCATCATACTCGGGCATGGGGCGACAAGAATTTCTGCCCGTGCTTTTCAGGAAGAAGTAAAACGTGTCAACGACCGCATCGCCGAAGAGGTTGAGAGGAGAACGGAAAAGTTATGATAGAGAGCAGTACCAACGCACAGATCAAAAAGATACAGAAACTGAAAAAAAGTGCCAGAAACCGCAGAAAAGAAGGTCTCTTTATCGCAGAAGGCGTGCGGCTTGTCGAAGATGCACTGGCCTATCGGATGGTAGAAAAAGTATATCTGTCAGAAAATGTAAAAGAAGAATATTTTGACCGGTTATCGCATAAACTGAAAGAAGCAGACATAGAATATGTAAGTTCAAAAGTGTTTCAGGAAATCTCCGATACGGAAAGCCCACAGGGCGTTCTTGCTATCGTTCAAATGCCGGGATATGATAGGTCTACTATTGTAGAAAAAGAAGATGCCGCGGTGATCTGTCTGGAGGATGTTCAAGACCCCGGAAATCTGGGGACAATATTCCGAACTGCAGAAGGCGCCGGAATGTCAGCGGTCATCATGTCAGCCGGTTGTGTGGATCTTTTCAATCCGAAAGTAGTACGTGCGACGATGGGGGCGATTTTCCGTCTTCCCTTTTTTATCACGGAAAATATGACAAAAGAGGCAGAACGGTTAAAACAGGAACATTTTTCTGTCTACGCGGCAAGTTTGGAAGGAGCGAGGCTTTATACCGAGGAGACCTACGCGGGAAAATGTGCGGTCATCATAGGAAATGAGGCTAACGGCATAAAGCAGGAGACGCAGCAGGTGGCGACACACAAAATAAAAATTCCGATGGAAGGCCGGCTGGAATCTCTCAATGCGGCGGTAAGTGCGGCACTTTTCATGTATGAGATTCATCGTAATCGGTAGTTGCAATATTTCCTCGGATATAGTAAAATAGATATTGTAGTGTTTTTTTTAATGCCCAAAAGGAGGTAGAGAATCAATGGTTATATGGTTAGTGATTTTAGCAATTATGATTCTTATTGAAGCAGTCACCATGGGATTGACGACCGTGTGGTTTGCTTTGGGAGCTCTTGGTGCGGCAGTGGTAACCGGATTTGGCGGTGGCTTTTGGCTGCAGTTTACAGTATTTGTGATTCTCTCATTTTTATCTATGATCGTATTCCGTCCGATTGCGATGCGATTTTTTAATCCCGTAAAAGAAAAAACGAATATTGATGAGATTATAGGAAAAAAGGCAGTAGTGATTGAATCCATCGATAATCTGCAGGGAACCGGAAAAGTCCGATATCAGGGAATGGAATGGACCGCTCGCGCGGAAGAAGAAAATGACAGGATCGAAAAAGATGCCGAGGTAGAGATTATCGCAGTAAAAGGTGTCAAATTGATCGTAAAAATGAAAGGATAGGTGAAAATTATGGATGGTATGATAATCAGTGGAGGCCTTGTGATCGGAGTGATCATAGTTGTATTGGTGCTTATTATATTGGCATCCTGCATCAATATCGTTCCACAGGCAAATGCTTATATTATTGAAAGACTTGGGGCTTATATTGGAACATGGTCAGTAGGAATTCATTTTAAAGTTCCATTTTTGGATCGTGTAGTAAGAAGAGTAAATTTAAAAGAGCAGGTGATGGATTTCCCACCTCAGCCTGTTATTACAAAGGACAATGTTACGATGCAGATCGATACGGTTGTATTTTTCCAGATTACGGATCCAAAATTGTTTACGTATGGTGTGGAAAATCCAATCATGGCAATTGAAAATCTGACCGCGACGACACTTCGTAATATCATCGGAGATCTGGAACTTGACCAAACACTTACATCACGTGAGACAATCAATACGCATATGCGTTCCAATCTGGATATTGCAACGGATCCATGGGGAATCAAAGTAAACCGTGTGGAACTGAAAAACATCATTCCACCGCGTGAAATTCAGGACTCGATGGAAAAACAGATGAAGGCAGAACGTGAACGCCGTGAGTCGATTCTTCGTGCAGAAGGGGAAAAGAAATCCACTGTATTGGTAGCAGAAGGAAAGAAAGAATCTGCTATCCTCGAAGCAGAGGCGGAAAAAGAAGCTGCTATCCTTCGTGCGGAAGCGAAGAAGGAAGCGATGATCCGTGAAGCAGAAGGTCGTGCACAGGCGATTGAAGAGGTACAGAGAGCGACGGCAGAGGGAATCCGCTTCCTCAATGAAGCAGATCCGTCCAAAGCGGTATTGACGATAAAGAGTCTGGAAGCATTTGAAAAGGCAGCGGATGGAAAGGCGACAAAGATCATTATTCCTTCAGAGATTCAAGGGGTAGCCGGTCTTGCCAAAGCTGTTGTGGAAAGTGTAAAAGAAACCGAATAAACAGGAGAAGGGGATTCTTTACTACCGGTCTGTCCGGGAGAGAACCCCCCTCTTTATTCTTAAAAACAGCAGACAGAATGTACTGCGGAAAAGAGGTTAATCATGGAGTTAAAAGGACGTAATTTTTTGACATTAAAAGATTTTACACCGGAAGAAATCGGATATTTTTTGCAATTATCAAAAGAATTGAAGGAAAAGAAGAAAAATGGAATCAGCCATCGGATGCATGAGGGAAAAAATATTGCGCTGATTTTTGAAAAGACAAGTACAAGAACACGCTGCTCATTTGAAGTGGCAGCCCATGATCTGGGGATGGGCGTTACATATCTGGATCCACAGGGTTCACAGATTGGTAAGAAAGAAAGCATCGCCGATACTGCGAGGGTATTGGGAAGAATGTTCGACGGAATTGAGTATCGTGGATTCGGACAGAAAATCGTAGAAGAACTGGCAGAATATGCCGGAGTACCGGTCTGGAACGGACTTACCAATGAATACCACCCGACACAGATGTTAGCAGATCTTTTGACAATTCAGGAAAAATTCGGAGAATTGAAAGGCATTAAACTTGTTTACATGGGAGATGCCCGCTACAATATGGGAAATTCCCTGATGATCGCCTGTACGAAAATGGGAATGCATTTTACGGCATGTGCGCCAAAAGAATATTTCCCAAATGCGGAGCTCGTAGCACAGTGCGAGGAATACGCCAAGGTATCCGGCGGTTCTATTACACTGACCGAGAGTGTGGAAGAAGGCACTAAAGATGCCGATGTTTTGTATACCGATGTCTGGGTTTCCATGGGAGAACCGGAAGAAGTATGGGAAGAGCGTATTAAAGCATTATCCCCATATCAAGTAAATAAAAAAGCAATGGACAATGCAAAAGAGACTGCCATTTTTATGCACTGCCTGCCTGCATTCCATGACCTTAAGACAAAAATCGGAAAACAGATTTATGAAAAATACGGTTTGACCGAGATGGAAGTGACAGACGAAGTATTTGAGGCGTATGCAGACGTAGTATTTGAAGAAGCAGAAAACCGGATGCACACGATCAAAGCAGTGATGGCTGCGACATTGTAAAATAATAGAAAATCAGACAGTTAAGGAGGGCCAATATGAATAAAAATCTTGATTTGGAATATAAACACGAATGGTTACAGAAAATGGCGGATGTATGTGAAGCCAGCAGTACGATTGACTCTACTTTATTTGATAAATATGAAGTAAAACGAGGATTACGTGACTTAAACGGTCAGGGTGTACTTACCGGATTGACGGAGATTTCCGAGATTCGTTCTTACACTGTCATTGACCATGATATGGTTCCTTGCGAAGGAAAATTGTATTATCAGGGAATCGATATCGAAGAGATTGTCGATGGATTTTTGCAGGAAAAACGTTTCGGCTATGAAGAAGTGGTATATCTTCTGCTCTTTGGTGAATTGCCGACAGAGAGCCAGCTGGAAGATCTGAAGGACATTCTTGCCGAATACCGCAAGAGTCTGCCGTCCAGCTTTGTCCGTGATATCATTATGAAAGCACCAAGTTCTGATTTGATGAATACGCTTGGACGAAGTGTGCTCACCTTGTATTCTTATGATACAAAAGCGGACGATACGACGACGGAAAATGTTCTTCGGCAGTGTCTGGAACTGGTTGCACTTCTGCCGATGTTTGCGGTGTATGGATACCAGGCTGCCAATTATTTCCATGAAGGCAGCAGTTTCTTCCTGCATCCACCGAAAGAAGAATATTCGACGGCAGAAAACATTTTGCACATGCTTCGTCCGGACAGTAAATTTACACCGTTGGAAGCAAAGATCCTGGATATCGCGCTGGTTCTTCACGCAGAACATGGCGGAGGAAATAACTCGACCTTTACGGATCACGTCGTAACGTCTTCCGGAACCGATACGTATGCAGCCATCTCGGCAGCGCTTGGATCCCTCAAAGGACCAAGACATGGAGGCGCCAATAAAAAGGTATCTTTGATGTTTGAAGATATGAAGAAAAATGTACACGACTGGGAAGACGATGAAGAGATAAAAACGTATTTGACGGCGTTGTTGAATAAACAGGCATTTGACCGTTCCGGACTTATTTATGGAATGGGTCATGCGGTGTATTCGATCTCTGACCCGCGTGCTAAGACGTTTCGCAAATTTGTAAAGAAGTTGTCGGAAGAAAAGAATATGCTCAAAGAGTATGCGTTATATGAAAAAGTAGAAAAACTTGCACCGGAAGTAATCGCGGCAGAACGCCACATTTACAAAGGTGTCAGTGCCAATATCGACTTCTACAGCGGACTTGTGTACAGTATGCTGGGACTTCCGATCGAGTTGTATACCCCGATCTTTGCCATCGGAAGAATCGCCGGCTGGAGTGCACATCGACTGGAAGAACTTGTAAATGCCGGAAAGATTATCCGTCCGGCTTACAAAGCGGTTTGTCCGCATAAACCTTATGTGCCAATGAGCGAAAGGAAGTAACCCATGGATGAAAATCAGGTTTTATGTGCCTGCAGTGCATATGAGCAGAAATTTTATCTGAATCCCCGGTACGAATCTCTGCCGGAAGGGATTAAAGAAGAATTGAAAATACTGAGTGTGATGCTGACGGCAGATGTCGGCGGTGTGTTTACGATGGAATTTGAAGAAGACGGTTCTTTGTATATGTCTACGACTGCCAAAGAAAATGATTTCTTTTACGATGAGATCGGAAGTTATCTGAAGATCAAGCAGATGCGTCAGGAACACGAAGAATTGTTTTCAAGTTTAGAAGAATATTACCGTGCCTTTTTTGCCGGTAAAGAAGAATAAGAGGAAAAAGAGATGTTATTAACGATAGATATCGGAAATACCAATTTGACATTTGGTGTTTTTGAAGGAGAAATTTTACGGTCAACTTTCCGCTTGACGACCAATATTCCACGTACGTCCAATGAATTTGGTGATGCGATCGTGGAAGGACTGTCGAGACAGCATATTTCGGAAGCAACGATTGAGGATGTGATCATTGCTTCGGTTGTACCAAAAGTGATGTATTCGCTGGTAAGTGGCATTAAAAAATATTTTCACTGTACTCCGTATGTGGTAGGTGAAGGGACCAAATCCGGGATTCATATTGCGGCTTCAAATCCGAGTGAGATCGGAGCTGACCGTATTGTAGATGCCGTAGGAGCTTATGATCTTTATGGTGGTCCTGTGATCGTGGTGGATTACGGAACGGCGACGACATACGATCTGGTCACAAAAGATGGTGTTTTTGCGGCACGTGTTACCTGCCCGGGAATTAAGATCAGTACAAAGGCGCTTTGGTCTAGTACGGCACAGCTTCCGGAGATTGAGATCAAGATGCCGGAGACGATTCTTGCGAAAAATACGATCACCAGTATGCAGGCAGGAATTATGTATGGCACAGTTGGCCAGACCGAGTACATTATCCGAAAGATCAAAGAAGAATCCGGAATTTCCGATATCAAAGTAGTTGCCACAGGCGGACTGGGAAGAATTGTCGCCGATGCAACAGATTCCATCGATGTGTACGATGCACACCTGACACTTCAGGGAATCCGGTTGATCTATGAAAAGACAAAAGCGGCCCGTCAGAAAGGATAAGCCTATGAATGTGGAGGAGTCCTGGAAGATTGGAGATGTCGAGATCCCGGGAAAATTGATTCTTGCGCCGATGGCAGGTGTGACGGATCTTCCGTACCGCCAAATCTGTAAAGAAATGGGGGCGGATCTGATCTGTACAGAAATGGTCAGTGCAAAAGGCATTTATTATAACAGCCCAAACACACAGCCGTTATTGGAGATCAATCCCAAAGAGCGTCCCGTGTCTCTGCAGTTATTCGGCGCAGATCCGGACATTATCAGCGAGATGGCGGCCCGTATCGAGGAACTGCCATTTGATATTCTGGACATCAATATGGGATGTCCGGTGCCAAAAGTTGTCAATAACGGAGAGGGTTCTGCTCTTTTGAAAAATATTCCGCTCGCAGAAGAAATCATACGAAAAACCGTGCGAGCGATTCACAAACCGGTCACTGTAAAATTTCGGAAAGGCTTCCGCGATGGCGAATGCCAGGCAGTTGATCTGGCAAAGGCAGCAGAGGCAGCAGGAGCTTCCGCGGTAGCGGTGCATGGGCGCACGAGAGAGCAGTATTACAGCGGAAAAGCAGATTATGAGATCATCCGCAAAGTCAAAGAGGCGGTTTCGATTCCGGTCATTGGAAATGGTGATATTACCTGCGGTGCCGATGTGGAAAGAATGTGGCAGGAAACCGGATGCGATGCCTTTATGATTGGCCGCGGTGCCAGAGGGAATCCGTGGATCTTTGAACGGATCCGCCATTACATGAAAACCGGAGAAATACTTCCGAAACCGGGAATCCGAGAACTTTATGCCATGATCGAACGTCATGCTGCAATGCAGGCAGAGTGGAAGGGCGAATTGTATGGAATGCGGGAAATGCGGACGCATATCGCATGGTATACCGCAGGATATCCACATTCTGCATCCATCCGAAGAGAGATCAATCGGGTGGAAACTTTGGAGGATTTGAAAAAAGTGTTCTCCGCTTTCATTAAATAATCACACAGATATCAAAGTATGAACATCATTAGTTCATACTTTTTTTTAACATAAAAAGGAATTATTCAGGCGGGAAAAGGACACGAAGTGTTCGAAATGCGAATTTAGGGGCAATCCCGGAATATTCCCGGAATTATAAAGACAGGAGGCGGCGCGTGTGAAACAGAAATTAAAAAAACATCGAAAGAAAATAGTGGTGATAGCGATAGTGCTTGTTATCGTTATTGCGGCAGTGGTAATTATCGGAAAAGTCAAAAGCGGACAGACAAAGAAAGAGAAACAGGAAATCCAGAAGGAGAATACTGTTTCGCTGGAGAAGATGGATCTGACAAAATCCATCAGTGCGACGGGAACGATTGCAAGTAAGGAATCCCGCGAGGTATCGGCAAATGTCAATGGTGTGATGATAAAGAAAGTCAACGTAGCGGTAGGAGACGAGGTGAAAAAGGGAAAATCTCTTATTTCCTTTGATGAGACCGATCTGCAGGAAAGTTTGTCGGAAGCAAAAGATTCTCTTTTGGACGCACAGTCGGAGGGCTCATCTTTGATTGAAAAAGCGCAAAAACAGGCAAGCGATGCGAAAAGTGAATATGCCGATGTGAAAAGTGAGGAAAACAGCAAAACAGCCAAAGCGAAAAAAGCATATGAAGAGGCAAAGAAATCGAAGCAGAAAGAGCAGATCTCGCAGGCAAAGACAGAATATGAAAATGCGGTTTCGACGAGAAAATCAACATTAAAACAAAGTAAATCGAGTATTGAGCAGGCACAGGAAGCACTGGAAACAGCGAAGAGCAGTGTCAAGAAAAGCATCAAAGAAGCGAAAAAACAAGTGACACAGGCGCAGGAAAGTTTGGATAAATGTGCGGTAACCGCCCCAATGGACGGAATCGTTACTTCCATTTCCGTCCAGGAAGGCGATACGTACAGTGGCGGAACCATTCTTCAGATCGAAGATGTGAGCGGTTATACAATTTCTACAAGTGTAGACGAATATGACATCAGCAATGTGAAAGTCGGACAGAAAGTTATTGTTTTAACCGAAGCGACGGATGAAGATGAGCTGGAAGGCGAAGTAACATTTGTAGCACCTTCTACAGAAAGCAGCAGTGGCAGTTCTTCTTCCCAAAGTGGAGAAAGCGGTGGAATGACATCCACGAGCAGCAGTTCCGACGGATACGAAGTGCAGATTGCATTGAAAACGGCCGATGACCGGTTGAAACTCGGACTTACTGCGCGATGCAGCATTGTCGAAGAAGAAGCTGCGGACGTATTTGCGGTTCCATACGATGCCGTTTCTCAAAATACAAGCGGCGAATCGGTGATCAATGTTTCCGAAGGTGAAAACGGAAGCGTTTCGAAAAAACAGATTGTCGTTACGAAAGGAATGGAAAGCGACTATTATGTAGAAGTACAGAGTGACGAGCTGACAGAGGGCATGAAAGTAATTATTCCAACGGATTCCACCTCTGATTCTACAAGTGAAGAATCAGAAAAAGACAGTCTTAACGGCCTCCTTGGTGGAGGTGGTGGAATGCAGGGCGGCTCCGGCGGAGGTCCTGGTGGCGGTGCACCGGGAGGTGGTGGTCGTCCATGATAAAGCCAATCATTGAATGCAAAAAAATCGTAAAACGTTTTTATATCGGCCAGCCTAACGAATTGGAAATTCTCCACGGAATCGATTTGACCGTAAATATGGGAGAATTTGTCTCAATCGTAGGCGAATCCGGTTCCGGTAAATCGACATTGATGAACATTTTGGGAGCACTTGACCGTCCGACGGAAGGAACGTATTTTTTGGACGGAGTCGATGTCGGGGCTGGAAAGGATAAGCAGTTATCGGAGATTCGAAACCGGCAGATTGGATTTGTCTTTCAGACTTACAATCTGATCGCCCGGACCACGGCACTTTCCAATGTGGAACTTCCCCTGCTTTATGCCGGTGTGGCGAAAGCAGAACGGACGCGCAAGGCGAAAGAACTGCTTGAACTTGTCGGCATGCAGGAGCGAATGACCCACCGCCCGGATGAATTATCCGGAGGCCAGAAACAGAGAGTGGCGATCGCACGTGCCATGGCGAACGATCCTTCCATCATACTGGCCGATGAGCCGACAGGAGCTTTAGACAGCAAAACCGGACGTGTTATCATGGATATTTTCCATAAACTGCATGAAGAACAGGGAAAAACCATCGTTCTGATCACACATTCCCATGAACTGGCAAATGAAACAGAACGTATCATTACACTTCGTGATGGCGAGATCACGGGAATCCGAAAGGGGGAACTTGTATGTTGATATGGGAAAATGTGAAATTGGCATTTCAGGCGCTGCTTGCCAACAAAATGCGGGCTCTTCTTACGATGCTTGGTATCATTATCGGTATCGGAGCCGTGATTGCCATCATGACAGTAAGTTCTTCGCTTACCAATTCCATTTCTGATTCTTTCCAGGAAATGGGAGCCAATAACATCACGGTCGGTCTGAAGCAGACGAGCAGCACGACAGAAACCCGTTCCAATGGCTTGAAATTCGGGGCTGCTAACCGAAATTCAACGGTGGAAAAAGAAGACCTTATCACGGATGATATGTTGTCGGAATTGAAAACGGAATTTTCTGATAAAATCGATGCCATTGCCATCAGCGAAACGGTGGCAAGCGGAACGGTACACGATGGGAGCAACACAGCAAATATTTCCGTCAGAGGCATTAACTCGGATTATTTTTCCAGCGACGATGTAACCCTTTTGGCAGGAAGACGATTGACAAGCGACGACAATACAGGAAAAAAGAAAGTTATCATGATTTCCGATAAAGTCGTGAATCAGATTTTTGACGGAGATTCACAAAAGGCGCTTTCGCAGAAAATTCAAGTGGAAATAGATGGAATTTATTACCTATATTATGTCGTCGGCGTATACAAATACGAGTCCAATAACTCATTTTCTTCTTCCTCGGACGAAGATATTACGACGACAGCGTATATTCCTATTTTAACCGGGAAAGCGCAGACGCATTCCAATGAAGGATATCAGCAGTTTACTGTTGTAACGAAAAGTGGAATCGACAGTGTTTCGACATTTGCGACGCAGATTGAGAACTTTTTTGCGCCGTATTACAGTTCCAATGAAGATTACAAAGTTTCGACGACAACGATGGAATCTATGACGGAATCCATGAGTGACATGATCGGTACGGTTTCCATCGCGATTTCATTTATCGCCGGTATTTCCCTTTTAGTCGGAGGTATTGGCGTAATGAATATCATGCTCGTATCCATCACGGAGAGAACGCGGGAAATAGGGACCAGAAAGGCATTGGGGGCAAAAAACAGTTCCATCCGTTTCCAGTTTATTATCGAATCCATGATATTGTGCCTCATCGGTGGGATCTTAGGCATCCTAGTCGGCTTTTTGCTCGGCGCCATCGCCGCCTCTATCCTCGGATATTCAGCGGCTGTTCCGGTGGCAGCGATTATCATAGCCGTCGGATTCTCCATGGTCATAGGCATCTTCTTTGGATATTACCCGGCAAACAAAGCTGCCCGCATGGACCCAATCGAAGCCCTAAGGTATGAGTGAGGAGGCTGGCTTGCTGACGAAGTCAGCAACTCTAATGCCAGCCGACGACCTGCCGCCGAGCGGAGCGAGGGGGCGGTACCATGCTGGCTTGCTGACGAGCGAAGAGAGCAGGTACACGCCAGAAAAGGAAAAAGCAAGATTTGGCGTGTGCGGAGCAACACCCAACAGGCGCAGGTACACGCCAGAAAAGGAAAAAGCAAGATTTGGCGTGTGCGGAGCAACACCCAACAGGCGCAGGTACACGCCAGAAAAGGAAAAAGCAAGATTTGGCGTGTGCGGAGCAACACCCAACAGGCGCAGGTACACGCCAGAAAAGGAAAAAGCAAGATTTGGCGTGTGCGGAGCAACACCCAACAGGCGCAGGTACACGCCAGAAAAGGAAAAAGCAAG
>ENA-UONV01000358-UONV01000358.1-human-gut-metagenome-genome-assembly--contig:-CS4-NODE-358-length-57558-cov-34.889067_pt1 | contig 57558 bp, 42 predicted proteins | sample MGYA00242461_ERZ724008 | MGnify/ENA metagenome assembly ERZ724008 | reverse complement strand
TGCAGTTTTCCCTGAACAAAAAAATATCGGACAAAACGTCGCAAAATAAGGATTTTTTGCCCTGTATGCTCAAATTTTGAAATAATTATAGTGGAGGATTAACATAAATGTTAAAACTTAGAAAAAACAAAAAGGGCTTTACGCTCGTTGAACTTATTGTCGTAATCGCAATCATGGCAGTCCTTGCAGGTACGGTCGCCGGTGTCACGGTCACGCAGTTGAACAAGCAAACAGACAAAAACAACCATAACCAAGCAAAAGGTATTGCAGATTACATTGCGGGCGAAATAATGGATCCTTCGTCAGAAATTTATGTAAATGGCGCACTTGATTCAGCAAAAATTAAAACTGCTATTAAAACACAATACTCGTCCGTCAAATTTACATTGACCAGCGATGCAATTGCAGATGCTCCCACAAATAAAGGTGATTTTGCAGTGAAATTCACAGCGGCAACAGAAGCAACCGAAAGCGAAGCTGCTAAACCTGCAACTATTGAAATCTTATATAAACAAAAACAAGGAAGCAAAGTTGGCGGTTGGGTTGTTACCGACACAGGTGTAGTTACAGAAAAAGCATATGCTTAAGCATAATTAAAACACTTCTTAACAACAAAACATTAAGCGAGGCAAACGCCTCGCTTTTTTTTATTCATATGGTGTCCGTTCCCGGCGATTGCCACAACGCCGCAAAGCGGCGTTTCGCAATGACATTAAGTGCGTTGCACGGAATAGCATAAAGAGCGCACGTAAATTTGCTATTTGTTTCTGACAAATACCCTTTTTCTATTCCGTACGAAGTACTTTGTCATTGCGAGCGTAGCGTGGCAATCTCCCGGAAGGGTTACCGCTTGTATTAAAAAACTCTGCAAGTTTTTGCAGAGTTTTTGTTTTGGTTTGTTCCCGTTTATTAAATGCTGTAAATAAGGCGGTAGAACTCGGACATGGACGTCGTGCCGTTGCCGATGAGCGTGCGGATGCTGTCTTCCAAAAACGTTGCGCCGTGCTCTTTGGCGAAGTCGCGGATTTCCTCGGTTGTCCTGCCCTCGGATATCATGCGGCGAAGGTCGCTGTCGATTTCGATAATTTCGTAAATTGCGGTACGTCCCTTATAGCCGGTGTTGCCGCAGCGGGGGCAGCCGACAGGCTCATAAATGTGAGTGATTGACGGATCTTTCAGAATTGCGGCTTCTTCCGCCTTGATTTCGCGTTTTCTCTTGCATTCCGGGCAAAGTTTTTTGACAAGCCTTTGCGCGACAACGCAGTTCACGGACGACGCGACCATGTATGACGCAACGCCCATGTCGATAAGACGGACGATACTTGACGCGGCGTCGTTGGTGTGCAGCGTGGACAAAACCAAGTGGCCTGTGATAGCGGCGCGGATAGCGATTTCGGCGGTTTCGGTATCACGAATTTCACCGATCATGACGATGTCCGGGTCCTGACGCAGGATTGCGCGAAGTCCGCTTGCGAACGTTAAGCCCGCCTTTGCGTTGGTTTGCACCTGATTGACGCCGAAGATTTGCTTTTCAACAGGGTCTTCGACCGTCGTTATATTGACGTTCGGTTTGTTGAGTTCGCTAAGGACGGCGTACAACGTCGTCGACTTACCTGAACCCGTAGGCCCTGTGACAAGAATGATCCCGTTCGGCGCTTTGATGATGCGTGAGAACTGATTAAACAGTTTGTCGGGCATGCCAAGGTCGGGAAGTGTGATAAGAGCGGCGTCCTCGGTTGCAAGAAGACGCATGTTGACCTTTTCACCGTAAATCGTGGGCAGCGTGTTGACTCGAAGGTCGATGTTGATGTCGCCGTTGTTGAAGTCGATACGGCCGTCCTGCGGGATTCGCTTTTCAGCAATGTTGATGCCCGCAAGGATTTTACAACGCGAAACGATACTGTTAAGCGTGGAAATGTCCAAGCGCATACATTCGACAAGCTCGCCGTCGATACGCATGCGGACAAGGATTTGCTCCTCAAACGGCTCAATATGAATATCAGACGCGCGGCGCATGTACGCCTGCGTGATAAGGCTGTTGATAAGTTTGACGACAGGCGTGTTGTCAACGCGGCTTTCGATTTCGGACAACTTTTGCTGGGTTGCCGCCGAAGTCTGCTGGACAACCTTTTGCGTCGCTTCGTCCGACACGAAGAAGTTGCCGGCGTTGGTGTAGTACTTTTCAATCGCGCTTTCGATGATACGCTGCGGTGCAAGGACAAAACCGACGTCCATACGCGTGACCATCTTTACGTCCTCGAACGCGCCGATGTCGTGCGGATCGTGCGTGGCGATTATTATCTGCCCCGCCTTCACGTCAAGCGGCATTATGCAGTGCTTTTTGACGATTTGCTCCGGGACGTTTTTCAGAATTTCGGGACGACGGACGACAAGCTCCGTATTTATATAGGTCGTGTTGAAACGCTCCGCCATTGCAGAGAGCATCGCGTCCTCGGTGATAATGCCGCGCGACAACAATATCGCGCTGATTTTTTCGTTGGGATGTGTTTTTTGCCAACGTTTTGCGTCATCCAGTTGCGCCTGCTTGATAAAGCCTTTCTCCAACAGGATGTCGCCTAAACTTGCTCCTCTTTGCATCTCTTCTCCTTATGATATATAAATATTATATTCCAAATAAGTTTTTTATGCCGTCGATTATGGGCGTGCCCGCAAAAACCGTGACCACCGCACCAAGCGCGATAAACGGACCAAGCGGAAGCTCGTACCCCTTTCTGACCTTTTTCGTCAGTAATAACGCGCCGCCGATAAGCCCCGCCGACACTATCGCGATAAACGCCGACACAAGCGTCGGGTAAAGCCCCAACACAAGCCCCAGCGCAAAATAAAGCTTTATGTCGCCGCCGCCGATGCCGCCCGTCACGAGCGCGATTACGTAAAGCGGCACGCTGATAACCACCGCGCCCACAAGCCTGTGCCACCACACAACGTCCTTAGCCGTGAAAAACAGCGGGATCGACAAAATTATGATGAACACGACGATGCCGTTCGGGATCTCTTTCGTGTCGATATCTATGAACGTCATCACGATGAGCGCCGAAAACAGCGCGTCGTATATGAACGCGTTGGCGTTAAGCCCGATAAAATATGCCGACAACGTCCACAATACGGCGTTGAGCGACTCCACAATCGGGTACCTTGCGGAGATTTTTTCCTTGCAATTCCTGCACTTTCCGCCAAGAAAAATCCAGCTGAAAACCGGCACCATGTCGTACCATTTCAGCGGCTGCCCGCACTTCGGACAATAACTGTGCTTTTCGGTGAAAAACGTGCCTTTGGGAATGCGGTAAATGCAAACGTTCAGAAAACTGCCGACCGCAAGCCCGAAAAATGCGGAAAATATCGTGAATAACAGATGGCCAAGTTCCATTTTATCAACCGCCTGTCACGGTTCGGAAATAAAAATTCTTGAACCCTTTGTCGTTGTTATTGTACGGCTTGTAGTTAGCGTCCAGCAGCATGTTTTTGTATTGACCGGCGGCTGCGTCGCCCGTGATTGCCCCGATATTGCCTTGCTCGAAACTGAAAATACCTTTGAAACGTTTGGTTTCCGTCGATTGGCTGTAATCCGCCTCGATAAAGTCGATTTCAAGCCCCGGGGAGTCAAATTTTCTTTGCCCTTTGGCGTTATAGACGTCGCAGAACACCTTGACGGACGTAATCTCACCAAAGGTATTGACAATCGCACGGAAGTAAACCTTAATCGTGAAACTGCCGTAAAACGCGCGTCCTTCCGCCTCCCGCGAAGGATCAGTGAAGTATTCCTTGGGTTCTTCGTTGCCCGTCGAATACATAAGCCTGCCGGCTTCGGACGACGAGAACACCTTGTACTCGCCCGTCGGCGCGTTTTTCATCTGGTATGTGGTTTGAGTATCGCCGATTGTAATCATGTTGGTATCTCTCGGGAGCGCGCCGTCCTGCAAATATACCTCAACCGACGACCTTGCCGCCCGTTTGATTTCGTTCTGGACGATTGTGCCAAGGTCTTTTGCGGCGGCGTTTTCTTTCTGGCGCATATAAGCCGTCGTGCCTGCCGTGACAAGCCCGCCGATAACCGTTGCGAGAATACCCATAATGGCGACGACCGCGATCGCTTCGACCAAGGTGAAGCCTTTTTTATTTTTTAAGATTTTTGCGAGTTTTCTCATTTTAATCTTTAAAGTACCTATCTACTTCGTCAAGCGTAAGAACATTACTTTTGACTTCTTCCGGATTGTTCAGGTCGTAATCGATATCGTCGTCATAAACAAAAAGTATACGTTTTGTGCCCTTGTCCGACGTCACCTGATATTTTGTGATACTGTGGATATATGGCACTTTGGGGGCGCCTACTTTTTCGACCGCAACCGCAAACGGTACCGCGCCGTAATCGGTGTCGTAATTAAGCACCACTGAGTACTGCGGCACGTTGCCTTTTGACGTGCTGATGTACGACACCTGCAAAACGCGGCTCGGATAAATGATATATCCCTTAACCTCGTCGCCTTCCTTGTACTTGAACGTGTTCAAAAGTGCCTGCTCCTGCGCCTGCGACCTTTTGGCTTCTTCCTTTTTCGCCTTGGACATATAGCGCGTCGCCGTGTTGAACATGGTGAACGCCAGCGTGCCGACGATCGCAAACAACGCGATTGCAACGATACATTCGGCAAAGGTAAAGCCTTTTTTATTCAGTTTTAAGCGTTTCAAAACCTTTCTCATCTTAGCCGTAATAGTAATCGCCCGCAACCCATTTTGTGTCGTGCGACACCGTGTCGGGGTTAATCAAACCGTCCATAACGATGCCTGCGCTATTATTGTTCTTGCTGCCGATTTTTGCCGCGTCGTAGCTTGAAAAAATCAGCTGTCCGCGGCTACTTCCGCCGATATAAATATCTTTTGCGACAATAGACGCCTCGTTATTGCCCGAGTTTCCGATCGGGATTGAGTTGAAAAGACCCGACGATTCGTTGGAATACATGCCGTTGGGGATATAAACCATCGCGTTGACCGAGCCGCCACGTCCGAACTTGACGTAGTTTCTGCCCATACCGATTATGAACATATTGCCAACTTTTGCCGGATCGCCGTCAGTCAATGCTTGCATTTGGATTGAGTCAATCAAGTTCGAAATTTCCCATGCTTTCAATTCTTTACCGTGACCTTTGAATCTTGCAACGTATTTTTGATACGTGTTCGACTTGAAATGCGTGCCGACTTTTTCGTCCGTCTTGTCCTCGGAAAGCATTGTGTTGCTTATTTCCAGACTGAATGCGTTTGCGGCAAACGAAGTGTCATCGACAAGCATAATGTAAGCATTGTTTGTGCCCGTCACCTGGAACGAACATTTCTGGAACAAGAACCTTGTTTGTTCACTCTTGTCTTTTGATTTATCAAGCGCCTTGCAATGGAAAAACACATAAATGTCTTTTTCCGACGTGTCGATAAGGAAGTTCATACGAGTTCGGGCGTCAACACCGTCTGTGGACGCCGCAAACACAACTTGCGTATTGCTTTCTTCAAAATTGAAGTACGTATTTTGCTTTATCGTATATTGCACTTCCGAACGTTTTGCTTCAATCTTGAAAGAAGACCAATCGAAGCCCTTGTCTTTCAGCCCGGTAAACGTCTGATTGTATTTTTCGTCGATTGCAAACGTGCTGTCCGCGCGAAGGTGCTTACCGTTTTCAACGTCCTTGTTATAAAAGTCCATGAGCCTGAGCGAGCCGGAATCTTCAACGTCGTTTGACGGTTCAAGATAATACCATCTTCTTATATTGAACCACGAATTTTCGTTGTTCAACGTATCAGTCGTAAACCACGATTCCGCATTTTCCGGCTTTGTGTCCCCGCCCTTGGAACGGACATATTTCTTTGTCAGTTTTTTATTGTCTGCACATATATAATTAGAGACCGTTTTGCCACTCGTAATGCCCAAATATCTATCATACTCGTTGATTGAGCCATAAATATCGAAGGTATTGTACTCTTCGATATCGCCCTTTTCTTTCAAATCTGCCAGGATTTTCTTGACATTCTCTTTGGCTTGTTCCTGATTGGCGTTCGCTTCCACGACGGTTGCAAATTCCGGCGACTTGATTTCTTCAAAAATCGCCTTTACGGACGCGGTGTTGTCAACCAAGGAATATCTATTATCCACGGCAAGATACATGCCGTATAAGCCTTCGTTGAACGCCTTTGTAGTGCCTTTCATTGCGTCAAACTGATTTGACGTACTGCCTACGCCAAACGTTTTTAACTTGCCTTCTTTGATTGCCGAGCCGACAAGTCCGTTTGCCGCCGCGCCCAACAAGGCGTTGAGGTCGATGCCGTCAAAGTCGTTCGCGCCGTTGCTGAACATCGTGATAAGGTATTTGGTATTAAGGAACTTACTTGTCAGAATATCGGCTCCGCTCAAAACGTACGAGAGTTTTTCAAATCCTTTAAGCTCGCTTCCTCCGTAAATTTCCGCAAACGACGTTAAATCGATTGTCTTCCTTACCGTATGTGTGTAAGTTGCGCTTGTATCATACTCTAAGCAGTCGTGCTTAAATCCAAGTTTGTCTTTACACTCCAACTGTTTTTCGGCATATGAAGCTCCGCTTACAGGCGTATTGCCAAATGCTCTTAATTTACGATTATTAACTAATTCATTATAAACTTCCGTGCGGTAGTTATCGTTATCGATAAAGTTCAGGAAAACGCTGTTTGCAAGATTTACGGTGTTTGTGTTTCCGTCAACGGTGCTTTTTATCCACTCAACCGCCTTTTTAACGTTTCCGGTAATGTACTTGTCGTCAACTTTGTTGCCGTTTCTGTCGATAACTTCGCCCTTTAATCTATGTTCTTTGACTTTGTCGTCATATCCGTGTCCCGGGTTGTTCACGATTTCTTCGTCAACCACGTACATCATATCGGCAACGTATCGCCAATCATCGGACGAGTATTGCGAATAGCCTGTTAAATTCCAATTGTCATATATGTCATAATGTTTATCGTGTGACGCCGCTTTCCACCATTCATCTTCGTGTTTAACAATGTTCGCATTATTTTCCCAATATGCAGTTTCGTCGATTTCCATCGCCGCACTAATTATTATTACTTTTCTTCTGTACGTAACGTCTGCTTCATATTTTTTATTTATAATGCCATCCCAATTCTTCCATTTATCGTGATACGTTGTCTCGTTATTCCACTCGGTCTGCATATTGAAATATACTTCGGTTTCGGCTTTGAAATTATTTTTGTTGCCGTCAATGCCGAAATACTCTTTCAAAATCTCTTCGTCAGTCAACTGTGCATTGTTTTTTTGCAGAACGTATTTCAAAAAGTCCATAATCGAGGCTTTTTTAAGTTCATTTTTCACAAAGTCGCTGCCGAAATAATTGTTTTTCACGGTGATCGCCGCCGAATTTACAAAGTGTACCACCTTCTCTTTTTCCTCTCCAATGTCACTGGAAAGCACGCTGATTGTGCCGTCGCAATATACATTGTTGACGGTAATTTCGCAGTATCTGACGGAAAGTGCGGCGGTGTAAGATATGCCGCCCACAACCGTGCGGGTTGTCACGGGTTTGCCGTACTCGTCTTTTTCGGCAACGTTTTCGACAACGCGGTAATCGTCCTTGGACGCGTACTTTTCAAGCGTGCACGGGTCAATGCCATTACTGTTTTTGTGATCTTCGTCACCGCACGACGTGCCTTTTCTTATCGGCGAGTTCTGGATATAAAGGTTGGAAGTCTCGCTGAATTCGGGCTTGCGGAAATCATACCATATTGTCTTGTTTTTCTCTTTAATATCGGCACCATTCAGGCCGTTTCCGTTGCTGCCAAACTGCGTATAATCGTTGCCCAAAAGGTATGAATATCCGTCTTTTCCGAGTTCTTCAAACTTCTCTTTAAGGCGTTTTATCGTTTCCCCTTCGGTTTTAAGTTTCTTATACGCTTCCTTATATGCTTCGATAAACGACTTCATCGCATTTGGATTTTCGCTTAACGTGCCATTGTAATAATTAAACCTGTTAAGAGCGGTGTCAATCGTTACGGGGTTGATAACGATAGAATCGCCCCATTCTTTGTCTTCACCAAGTATTTCTTTCCATTTGTCTTTGATTTGGCTCAAAAATGCGCCGCTGTCCTTTAAGACAAAGTCGTCGCTTGCAACAACCTTCCCGCCTATGTATTTTTTTGTGTCTGAAAGGTCTGATGCTATGCCAAGCCATTGTTCGTCCTTATAGTTTATATAAGACTTTTGTGTTTCGGGCGCGATAATCATGCGTCCCTGACAAAATACGTCGCCCTCAATCTTTGTGTGGACGGGAATTGTGCCGTCGCCTTTGCCGTCAAGGTTGTAGGCATAACTGTAATACGGGAACCTTGGGTTAACAAGGTCGATACCAAGATGTTCGCTTAACCACTTGTTGATTTTATCAAGGGCGGAAGGATCGGGTTTTTCGTCCTGATCTTCATGGCCTGCGTCGGTGGAACCGGTATTGAAAACACCTGCGTCAAACGAGAAAACGTTGCCGACGTTGACGGTGTCAAAGATAATGTCGCCGCTGCAATAAATATTGCCGCCCTGCGGATATTGCATGATGGGGGTTCCTTCATCGGTAGGTTCACTTCCGTCCGGAGTATATTTATACATCGACGCGCCGAGATATTGCGCGTTATTGATGCCACCCTGGTTATATTCCGCATCGATATTCTGCCAGATTCCGTTTTTGTCTTTTACCCTGAGCGTAATCGTGACTTGTTCCCACGTATAATTGCCGGTGGTATTGTTTTCACCGTAGTTTTTCGTCCAGAAAGTATATTCGTTTGCGTCGCCCGCAAGATCCATCAGTGTGAAGTGCGAAAGCTTGTCATACGTTTGAATAGGTCTGTACGTGCCGTCGCTCAACTTTTCGTACATCGCCTCGCCAAGTTTTGTCGTACTCGAATTTTTATATCCGGCATTATTGTTTGGCGGAACCGCAATGCTTCCAAATTCACCATACGCGTAGGTGTAATAATAAAGGTATTTCTTTGCGTAGTATTTTTTCGTCAGCGCGGGAAGATTTACGCCAAGCGCAAGCCCCCTGATTGTAAGGTTGCCGTCAACGTACACGTTGCCCTGCACCCTCAGCATATTGTCGGGCGCGCCGATGATAAGGTCGCCGTTGGCATAAACACTGCCTGTCACGCCTTCCAGAACAACGGGGTTGAATATACGCGTCTTCATCACGCGTTCACCGTTTTCAGTATCAAAACAGTTGATTGATACGTCGCCTTCGATACGCTTATAAATCTGATACGGCGACGTAACCGACGAGCCCATATTGTTGCTGACAACAAACGAGTTGCCAAACGTGTCCTGAATCGTGGTCGAGTTCCCGTCAGGTACAGAGTCCGCCTCAAAACTTACCGTGCTTTCCTGCGAGCCTTTGACGCCTTTTATGTCGACAAGAACTTTGTCAATCGTGTTTTTACTGCTGTTTGGCGATTTCGACAACGTGACGTAAACTTTCACGCCGTTGACTATCGTATAATTCACCGCTTGGTTATCAAAATCGGTATCGTTGTAAAACTGAACCTCGGCAAAGCCGTTTTCTTTGATTTTGGTAAAGTAGGTTTCGATAATCGTGTTGAGTTGCGTCGAGCCTTTCAACGTGTCCGAAACCGTGAGTGCGGCGTTGTACGCGCGTTCCTGCTGGGTGTCCGCAATGCTGTTCGAGAAGGAGGAAAGCGTCACAAAGAGCATAGAAGTGCCTACGACGATAATAATCGCCATAGTCATAAGTACCATAAGCATCGCGCTGCCGCGTTTTTTATTGTACCGCTTGTTAAACCTTTCTATATTTTTTAATAACGTCAGCATAATTGACCTCCTTCCGTCAATCGTACTTTTTTATTTTTCCCGTCTTATCTTTGTGACTGCGCTTTCGCGCGTTTTCGTAAGTTGTAGTTATATTATAATATAATATCCTTTATTTTAAGGTGCCGCTTCCGCACAAGTAATGTCGTGCTATTCGTTCAGAATGTACGTGATCGTCATCGTGAACGTGCCCGAAACGTCGTTTCCGTCCGGCGTCATCGAAAGATACGTCAGATTGTACGACTTCACGCGCGCGATCGCGTCGGTCACCTTGTAAAGCGTCTGCATGTCCGTCTTGTATGCGCTCGATATGGTGTAAACCTTTTTGGTAGACGTCGTGACGGGCCTGCCAAGGCTTATCTCAACGTTGAAACCAAGGTCGCCAAAGAACTTGTACAGCGTTTCCGCAATCGCCACAGAGTCCTGATGTCCGGGCATATTGCTGGGTATAAGTTCTTCATTAAGGTTGTTGCTCGGACTGGTAAGTTGTTTCAACGCCGCCTCGTTTTGTCTGATTTCTTCAACGAGCTTGTTGTACCTTGCCGGGCTCACCGCGTCGATTTGCTTTTTGACCTTCGCGATGTCGCCTTCGACCGTCTGCAACTCTTCCTGAGCGGTTTTTTTGTCGTTGTTTTTCGGCATGATGCCAAGAGTGTACGTGCCGCCTACAAGCAGGAACAGGATAAGCACGAAAATCAATATTTTTTCTTTTCTGTTAATCGTCATTTTCCCGTCCTCCTTATTTGTCGCTGCCGCCGAAAAGTTTATCGTTCACGACGTCGAAACTTACCGAAAAATCGGTGGCGGTGTCCATCGACGGCTCAACGCTCTGAATATAGCCGCTGCCGTTTTCCTGAATCGCCGAAACGTAGTTTCGCATCGACTGGGAACCCTTGCCCGTAAGTTTTAACGTGATCCTTCCGTTGGTGAAAGTGAACTGCGTCACCTTGCACTCCGTCTTGTTCGCGCTTGTGAAGATTATGTCGAAAATCGTGCCGGTAAGGTTTATCGCGGCGTCGGCTTCTTTCGACGTTGCCTGCGCGCCCGCAAGTGCGTTTGCAACGCGCGTCGCGACTTCCGTCAACGACTCGTATTGGTAAATCGTGTTGCCGTATTTGTCGGTGCCTTTCGTCACGGGGTTGCCGTTTTTGTCAAGCACCACCGTAAAGTTTTTGAACTTATCTTCGTTCTTGGCAAGCGTGTTTTTCTGGTTGGTGAGTTCCGTCTTGGCAGATTCAAGGTCGGACACGGCAGTGTTGTACTGCGAACGCGCCACAAGATACCACCCGACCATCGCGCATGCCACCACGACGACCGTAACGACAAGAATAAACTCAAACGAGGTGCTTTGCCCCGATTTTCCAATCGCCTTTTGCGCGGCGATAAAATCTATGTTTCTCTTTCTCTTTGCCATAATCCACCTCGTTATTTGAGCATTGTGCCGATAAGCGGTGAAAGCGCGTTGAAATCAAGCTGCTCGACGCCCGATACGCTTTCGGGTACGGGAAGCATCTTGACGTTAAGCCCCATGAAACCGTAAAGGTCGCTTTCGACCGACTGGAACCTGTCAAGGTCGCCCGTGATAAACACGTCGTCGAATTTGTAATCGGTATATTTCGAGCGGAAGAACTGAATCGCCTCGCTCACGATGCCGGAAAAGTCGTTGATGAAAAACGCCATTTCGTTCGCATAGTTTTCGTTGGGCATCGAATAAATGGGTTTCGACAGCGAGAAGACGTGCTTGTAATCCGCGAAAAGATACGATGTAATCGTCGTCATGCGATAGTCGACAAGCACGAAATATTGCGGCAGGTCTTCTTTCATAAAATCGACGAGTTTCGACAGCGCGCTTTGCGAAATATCGATTGCCGTAAGTTTCATGCCGACTTCGCGGCAGCACTTTTTCAGGTTTTCGATGACAAGGTTGTCTATGTACGTGATCATAAGACGCGCCTTTTTCGCTTTCTTTTTCTTTTCGCTCTTCTCTTCCTGTTCTTCCTCGCCCTCTTCGGGGGAGTTCAGCGCGGCTTCCTGCATCTCTTCGTCGGGATCTTCGATATTTCTGTCAATCTCGACAAAGTCGACGGTGTGACTTTCCGCAAGTTTTTTATCCGTGAAAAGTTCCGCCGAAATTATCGGATACAGAATCGACGGCTTTGCGTAAGGCAAAATCATCTCGCGGAACGGTATCTTGTTGTTTTCAAGGACGAATTTCGCCGCTTTCGACTTGATATCGTTTTTGCGGATCATATCGAGCATCGCTTCGGTAAGTTGAAGGTCGATATTGGTTGCGCTCGGGTCGTTCAGAAATTCACTGGGGAAATCCATATCGTAAAATTCTTTCACGGTGATTCTCTTTCCGCCCGCCGTCGCAAACATCGCTTTGAGTTTGTCGTTGTTCAAGTAGTAGTAAATCATAATTTTGCTCCAAATCTGCCCTTTATTCGGTATCCGTGCCTATCGAGTCGTACATCGAGAACATAGGCATAAGTATTGCGATAAGTATTACGCCGATGACAACCGCCATTACAACCATAAGGGCGGGGTTTATCATTGCGGTAAGACTCTTGATTGCAGTGTCCGCTTCGTCTTCGAAATAAGCGGCGGTCTGCCCGAGAACCTCGTCCAGAGAACCGGATTCTTCACCGACGAATATCATTGTCGTAAGCAGCGGGTCGAACGCGTCGACCGTCTGCAACGCGGCGGATATCGACTCGCCGCGACGGATTGCTTCGACAGCGTCGTCGATCTGCCTTGATACGTAAGTGTTGTCCATCATCTCCGACACCATCGTCAGCGCGTCGAGAAGATGTACGCCCGAACTCGTCAGCGTGCAAAGCGAGCTTGCAAAACGCGACGTATAAATCATTTTTTGCAATTTTCCGATGCCCGGCATTTTGACTTTCATTTTGGAAACGAAAAGGTCAACCGCCTCGATTCGCTTAACGATCGGGATGAAAATAATAAGCGAGGCGACGATGCCGATAATCAGTATGTAGTCCTTCATGATGAAGTCCTTGATTTTCAGCAGGATTTTCGTGACCAGCGGCAACTTATCTTCGGACACCATCGAAATCATCTTCGGCATAATCCAGATAAGCAAAACCACAACGACGACAAGACAAATCGCCAGAACGATTTTCGGATATGACGTTGCCGATTTGATTTGCCCTTTTCTCTTTTTTTCCTTTTCGTAATAGTCCGCCATTCGGATAAGAGTCTCTTCCAGTTTACCGCTCATTTCGCCCGCCTTGACCATGCTCACGAGAAGGTTGGGGAATACGCCCGGAAGCGCGCCCATCGACTCCGCAAGAGAGTTACCTTTCTGAACCTCTTCAAACAATGCGGCAAGCACGTTTTTGAGCTTCGGTTTCTCGGTGCGTTCGTAAAGCATTTCCAGCGACTTAATAAGAGGCAAGCCGGCGTTCAGCATCGACGCGAGCTGTCGGCAAAACTGCAACACCAGCGCGGTGTCGAGTTTTGAAAGTTTGCTTGCGTCGCCCTTTCCCGTGGCATGGACGTAATAGCATTTCAGACCGCGCGACGAAATGACCTGATTGAAGTCGTCTTCGCTCGTGGCGGTGATCGTGCCGCTTACGCGTTTTCCTTCCGGCGAAAGTGCCTTGTAAGAATACTTGTACATATTACCTCGCAATTATTTTGTCAAAACAAAAAATATTCTTTTGTTAATTTATTATAACATACGACTTGTTAAAATTCAAGATTAAAAAAAATTTCGGCGCAAAATATTGCAAAAACATAAAAAAATCAGGCGGAATTACGGCGGTTTAAGGTATTTTTCAAATTTTTCGGAAAATTATTTTGATTTTTTTGGCACGAGTTTTCAACACTTTCGTACGAAAATATACAGTCGTACAATAAAATTCCGCCGTGCGTTTGCTTTCCAAATTTTTCAAGAAATCGACGTTTTTTCGTAAAAATTCGCCAAAAATACGCAATTTTTTACACGCAAAATAATATACTTTATCGTTCAATTTTGCATTATAAAGTCGCTTTTATGTCAGTCAAAAAAAATTCCGCCGTGCAAATTCATAATTTTTTCCGACGCGACCGAAAAAGCATTGACAATATTTTTTTCCTTTATTATAATTTATGGTACAACATACAGTTTTTTGTTCAAAATTTTAAGGAGATATACTATGGCAACAAAAAAGAATGTCAATGTCGACGACGCTTTGGAAACGGCCGAAAACGTGACGAAAACCGTTACCGATAACGTGACGGAAAATGCGGAAAACGTTACCGAAAACGTGGCAAACAGCACGACGGAAAATGCTGAAATCGCCGCGGACGAAACGCCTTCCGTAAGTCCCGAAACCGTTGACGAAACCGAAAAAGCAAAGCAGCCTCTGAGTCTCGAAGACGCCCTTGCCGCGGCTGAATTTGCGGCAGGTCAGTATGAGTCTTTCGCCGCCGAGGAAAAGGCGGGAAAAGAAAGCGTCAGCCTGTCCGAACCGGAACCTGCGGCGGACGAATTGCCCGAAATCGGCGCGGCAACCTTCGATCCTTCGATGTTCGACGAAGGCGAAATCACGATGCCGGAAACCCCTGCGGAACCCGCCGAGGAACTCCCTGTCGAAGATGCCGAAACCCCCGTCAAAACAGCCGAAATACCCGTTGAAGAAAGCGCGCCAGAAGCGGCTGAAAACGTTGAATCCGAGGCAGTTTCCCTGCCCGATTTGTCAGAAGAACGCCCTGTTATGGACGGCGAAACGCCGGTTGAAAAGGTTGAAAAAACCGAAAAACAAGCCGCGAAAAAACCGTCGAAACCGCGCGAAAAAAATGCCGCTACGGCAAAAAAAGCGGCGGAAAAATCCGCACCTTCAACCGAAGATAAACAGGAAGAAACGCCCGCGGAAGAAACGCCCGCAGCCGTTACCGAAAATGAAGAACAGCCGGTGACGGAAGACAAAAAAGTCGTCGCAAAAAAAGGCAAACCCGACAAAAAATCGAAGGATAAAGCCGCTGACGCGGAAGCAGAAAAACCCAAAAAGGAAGAACTTACGCTCGCGCAGCGTTCCGAAAGGTTGAGAGCGAAACTTTCGCCCGAAAAGAACTTCCGTCTGCTGAAAATCCTCATCATCGTTTTGTCGGTAATTTGCGCCGCTATCTCCGCATATGTTTATATTTTCGTGATTTACGACAAGACAACGCCTTTCTCGATTGCGAAAATCGTGCCGATAATCCCGTTCATCGCGCAACTTCTGTTGCTTCTCATCACGTTACTCACGGCAGGCACGTCAAAGAGAAGACCTATCGGCGCCGCGCTGAAAGAAAATATGCAGATTAAGCAGGAAGTTAAAGAAAAGGAAAAGGACGAAAAGATTTCCAAGGAAATCAGCGATCACCTTCTTGAACCCGAAGTCGCGCTCAATACGACCAAAAGAACGGTGGAGCTTTCCAGCTTCCAGATTGACAACTTCTATAAGAAGAATATCGAAGAAATCAACGGAAAATACTACATGCAGGTCGCGAAATTCGACGACAGCGTCAAAGTTTACAACGCCTTGGGCGCAACCGATATGGAATTGTGCGCGGTGAATATGGTCGGCAGTGCGAAATTCGACGAGATTCTCAATCAGCCCCGTACGAAAACCCTGTCTTCGCAGGAACTTGCGACGTATTTCATGAGCAAACCCAACGTTTTCACCATCAAAAAACGCGGCTCGCTTGACTGGACGTTCAAATACAGCAGCAAATCTTTCGGTATTATCCGCGAAAACGACGACAGTTACAAGGTTTCCATCAAGTGCTATCCCGACGCCGCGCAACGCATCAACGACGTCTATAAAGCCCTTGAAGACAGCAACTTCCCCAGCGGTCCGTTGTGGTATTGCTTCAACGAATTGAGAAACCTGCCCCCGCGCGTATGCAAATGGCTTGTCGATACGTCCTGCCAGATTTCGCAATTCCAGCAAATCAAGACGGATAAACTCAAAGACACCATCAAAACGGCGAAAGATTACGATATCGATATCGCGGATATCCGCACGAAGTTCCAGGCAGGCGAAAAAGTGCTGAAATTCCCGAAGTTCACGATGATTTTCTCAAAGGGTAACGACGCGGATATGACGACCTATCTCACGCGCGAATGCGAAGGCGTCGACGCTTCCGCCTATACGAAGGAATACTACTACAAATTCGCAGACGGCGTAAATTCGGTCAGTATTCTCTGCCCGACGAAAGGTCTTTCCGAAGACGTCATAATCGCAATTTTCGACGAAATCGAAAAAATCGCAAAATAGTTTTTCACAACGAAAAGCGGGTTAAGTCCGACTTAACCCGCTTATTTTTTTGTCGTTTTTTTGTTTGTAATTGCCCGGAAAGCCCTTTCGGGCGCGACGGCATAAGAAGCCCTTAGACGTACTTATTATCGACGTTTATTATGTAATAATAAGTTTTGTCGGACTTTATCTTTTCGTTCAATTCGCGCCTTATTTCGCGCGCGCCGAGCTTCACCCCGTACGGCACGACGACGTCGAACAAAACGTTTGTGTGAGTATTGCCCTTCACAAGCCTGAAATCGTGAATGGTGACATCTTCGTTCATCGAGCGGACGACGTCCTGTACTTCATTTTTCAAAAGATCGGTTTCGGGATCGCCCACCGTAATCGGGTCCATATGTATGACGAGATGCACGTTCATATCCCGCATAAAATCCCTTTCGATATTATCGATCTGGTCGTGCGTTTCGATAAAGTTTTTGCCACCGTCAACCTCGACGTGAACCGACGCATAAGTTATCGCCGGGCCGTAACTGTGAATCATAAGGTCGTGGAAACCCAGAACCTCGTCGTACTGCCTGAGTTTTTCGGAGATTTTCGCGACAAGTTCCTTGTCGGGCACAGTGCCGAGAAGCGGATTTATCGTTTCTTTCAGAAGTTTTATGCTGAAAATAATAATGACAACCGACACGACAAGCCCCGCGTATCCGTCGATATTTACGCCCGTAACGTCGATGACAATCGTCGAAATCAGGACGGCAATCGTCGTAAACACATCGTTTCTGCTGTCTGCGGCAGACGCCTTCAACGCCTCGGAATTGATTGTTTTGCCGAAGTTTCTGTAAATCAGCCCCTGCAAAATCTTCAAGACTATCGAAACGGCAAGCACGACGTAGGTGTACGCTGAAATATTGACGCTTTCGGGCGTGATGATTTTTTCAATGCTCTGCTTCAACAGCAACACGCCGATAAGCACGACCGCAAACGCAATGATAAACGCCGCGATGTATTCGTACCTTGCGTGTCCGAACGGGTGTTCCCTGTCGGCAGGTCTGTTGGAAAGTTTGAACCCGAAAACGGTAACGACGGATGACGCTGCGTCGGACAGGTTGTTGATTGCGTCGGCAACGATTGCGACGGAACCCGAAAATACGCCGACGAGAATTTTGAAAACGCATAACATAACGTTGGAAATAATCCCGAAAATTCCCGCGACAATACCGTAACGAAAACGCACTTCCTGATCGGAAGTGTTTTCATAATCTTTGATAAAAAGTTTTTTGAATAATTTCATTTTCAGATGCTGAAATCGCCGCTGTCGTCGGACTTCTCCGCGGCGGACGAAAGGTTATCGTCGTCCTTGATTTCAGCTTGTTCCGTAGTTTTTACGGACACGGATATATCTTCTTCTGTTTCTGTTTTTTCGTCAGAAACTTCAACGATTTCTTCCTTGATAATTTCGCCGTCCGTCTCAGGCGGGACAGGCGAAACAAAATCTGTATTTTCGACAGAAATGGCGTTTACTCTGTCGTTTTCGTCCTGTAAAGTGCGTTCTTTGATGGATTCCGTAATGCTGTCGATAAACTCGTGGTCGCGCGATTTCCTGTCGTAAACGCCCAGAAGATTGTCATTTTCCTTTAAGGAATTGAACTCCTTTACGGCAAGGTACGCGACGTAAATCAGCACCAGCAGCATAAGCACGACGTACAATATCCAGCTTTTTGAAAAGTACGTCAGAAACGCAATTATCGCCGCAATTCCGAGTGCCAGCCCGAACACGAGCCACACCTGAACTTTGGGTTGCGCGCCGGGCATCATTTTGTCCATATTCGTATAAAAAACGTATCCAAGACTCACGCCCGTGAACATCGCCGAAACGACGACGCCGACGATACGCCACTCTTTCGTACCGGCGTTTGCACAATACCCGCCGAACACAAGCGCAACGATGAACAAGAAAGCGATTATTATGTATTTCCTGACGAATTTATCGCGGGATTTTCTGTTTTCTTCCACCATGCAGTCGCGGCATTTGTTTTCAAAAACAACCCTTTCAAGGCTCGACAAAGTCTTGCCGCAGCGTTTGCAGCGGGTGTTGAGCGCAATGTTTGCCTGCGCTTTTTTGAAGTCGTACGAGACGTTTGCGCGCTTTAATATTTCAGCGACTTTTTCTTCTTTCGTAAGTTCTCTCGGTTGTTCTTTCTTGTGTGCCATAACCCACCTTTTACTATATTCTATCATATAGGTTGTAAAAAAACAATAAGTTTTTTAATTGCCTTGAAAATATAGTTTGAATATGGTATAATTCCGACAGAAAACATACGAGGTGTATTATGTCAAAAATTCAGATTCAGCTTTCGGACGGCAGAAACATAAACCTTGATCTTTACGAAGACGTCGCGCCGATTACGGTCAAAAACTTCAAAAAGCTCATCAAAGAAAACTTCTTCGACGGGCTTTGTTTCCACCGCACGATAAAAGATTTTATGATTCAAGGCGGCGGTTTCGTCGCGGACGGTCGCGCGATTAAGGAAAAAGGCGGCGCGGACACGATAAAAGGCGAATTCTTGTCAAACGGCGTGAAAAACGACCTGCACCACGGCGAAGGCGTGATTTCGATGGCGCGCACCAACGTCAAAGACAGCGCGTCCAGTCAGTTTTTCATCTGCTCTGCCGACTGCGCGTTTCTGGACGGACAATATGCGGCTTTCGGGAAAACTTCGGATGAGGAAAGCCTTGCGGTCGTGAAAAGCATTTCAAAAGTCCCGACTCACAGTTTCATGTACTTTGACGATATTCCGAACGAGCCTGTTGTCATAAAAACTGTTATTTTGACACAAGAATAATTTTTCCGACAATTTTTGCAAACAAAAACCCGACGCGGCGCGTCGGGTTTTAATTTGTATTTTCTATTCTTTACGCATTTTTTGCACCGCGGCGTCAACCGCGCCCTGCATCATACGTCCGATTCGTTTTATGAAACTGTCGATTTCTTCGGTCATGCCATGCTGCAACCATTGCACCATCAACGCGACGTAAGTAATCGTGAAGTAGTTTGCGATAAATTCAATATCCTCGTTGTCGATGATGACGTACACGGATTTCTGGATAACCTGATCGTGAACGGCGTCGTAAATCGACTCGTAAATAAACTTTTCGATATATTCGCGCCCAAGACTGTTGAAAGCCGAAAGCGTCATCGCGCGGTTGTCGTAAAGATAACGCATGATAACGTCGATTGCGTTGGACGTCGAAAGTTTTCTTATGTCGCCGACGACTTGTTGCGTTTCAAACTTATACAGCCACTCGAACAGTTCCTTGATATCCTTGAAGTGATAATAAAAAGTCTGACGGTTATAGCCGCAGTTTGTGACGATTTTGTCGATTGTGATTTTTGAGAAAGGCATTTCCTGAATAAGTTCTTTCAGGGAGTTTGCCATCATTTTTTTCGTGTTCAACGAGTTGCCCATAATTAAGTATTTCTCCTGTTTTTCGACGCTTCGCAGCCGCAGTAGTCCTGTCTGTAAAGCCCGAATTCTTTTGATATATTCACGGATTCCTGAAATCCGTTTTCTTTTTTGAAGTCGTTGACGAGATATTTCACGCCGTACGTTTTTGCAAGTTCCTCGCCGATGTCGTTGATGACGACGGCGTTTTTCATCGGACTTACGGAAAGCGTGGACGCAAAGTATTCAAAGCCGTGTTCTTTTGCGTATTCGGCGGTTTTCGTCAACCTTGTTCTTATGCAGACGGCGCAGCGCGGGCCGCCTTCCGTCGTGTCGGAAAAGCCCGAGACCGCCGCAAGGTAATCTTCGTCGCGATAACCGATTTCAACGATATTAAGCCCGAGTTCCGCCTTATCGACGTACTCAATGAGCGTTTCAAAGCGTTTCTGATATTCGCTTTTCGGAAACGTGTTGGGGTTGTAATAAAACAAAGTAACGTCAAAATCTTTCAGACGATTTATGACGGCGGTCGCGCACGGCGCGCAACAGCACTGCAACAGCATCGACGGTTTCCGACAGCCTATCGACGAAATCTCGTCCTGCATTTCTTTGTTGTAATTACGTTTATTCATAATTCTACAACAATTTTAATAAGTTAAAAAAAATTTGTCAAACGTATAAACGGTTTTTTACAATAAAAATTTAATGTAATAAAATTTCGTTACAAAATTGCTTTTTTGTATAATGTAATCGTTAATTTTACTAAACAAATGTAAAAAACGATAAAAAACAAAAAGTTTCCTCGGAAAAACCGCGGAAACCTTGAAAATTCGTTACTTTTTTTCTTTTCTCTTTTTGTTGCAGGCCTCGCAATCGCCGTTGCAATAAGTTTTTGAGCCGCACGACGTCTTTCCTTTTTTACGGTTTACGACGACGTACGCAATCGAAAACACAACCCACAACGAAAGCGCGACTATTAAAATTATATCAATCGTTTTCATGTCAGCAAGCCGCCGCGATCTGATAAACTATGCACGAGCAAACCCACGCAAGCGCGCACTGATAAACGACGACAACGGCGGTTTTCCATACGGAACCCAACTCTTTTCGCATCGTTGCGACGGTCGCGACGCACGGCGTATACAAAAGCACGAACGTCAAAAACGACAAAAACGCCGGTACCGAAGTGAACAACGCCGTCATTCCGCCGCTTCCCGCAAGCATCTCGATCGTGCTTACAACCGCTTCTTTTGCCGTAAATCCCGCAATGAGCGCGGAAACGATTTTACCGTCGTTCATACCGAGCGGCTTAAACACCGGCGCAAGGAAATTGCCGATATGTTCCAATAAACTCACGTTGTCCTCAACGCCGTCGGTGATGAAAATAATGCGGCTGTTGTACGCCTGCAAAAACCATACGACAAGCGTGGCAAGGAAGATGACCGTAAACGCGCGCGTCAGAAAGTCTTTCGACTTCTCCCACATAAGAAGAAGCACGCTTTTTGCGGACGGCAGACGATAATTCGGAAGTTCCATAACGAACGGTACGGGCTTCCCCTTGAAAATAAGTCTCCCGGACACAAACGCCGTCAGAATCCCCAAAACGATGCCGAATACGTACAGCCCGACGATAATCAGCGACTGCTGCCACCACTTGAACACACCGCAATTTACGACCGCGTAATACACGACCGCCTTTGCCGAACAGCTGATGAACGGAATAAGTCCGATCGTCATTTTTCTGTCGCGCTCGGACGCAAGGGTACGGGTGCTCATAATCGCGGGGACGGAACAGCCGAATCCGACGATGATAGGCACGAAACTGCGCCCCGATAAGCCCAGTTTTCTGAGCGGTTTATCCATAATAAACGCAACGCGCGCCATATATCCGCTGTCTTCAAGGAGCGACAGGAACATAAACATAACGACTATGTACGGCAAAAGCGACACGACCGCGCCAAGCCCGCCGAACAAACCTTTGTCCAGAAAGTCGATAATTGCAGGATTCGTGCCGAATTTCGTGAGCCCTTTTACGACAACTTTGTCAAGCGCGTCGATGCCCATCTCGATGCCGAGCCCGATATATTTGCCGATAACCTGAAACGTGAGCAGGTAAATCGCCGCCATAATAAGAATAAACAGTGGTATCGCGCCATATTTATTCGTCAGTACTTTGTCGATTTTTTCGCTTTTCAGGCGTTCTTTCGACTCGTGCGGTTTCACGACGCATTCGCGCGAGACCTTTTCGATGAAGTCGTACGTCATCGACGCCATCGCCGCGTCGCGGTCAAGCCCGGTGTCGTTTTCCATCTCGACGACGCTGTGTTCCAGAAGTTCCTTTTCGTTTTCGTCAAGGTTCAGACGTTTGTCAAAGTCGCCGCCCGTCGTGATAAGGTTCATCGCGGCAAATCTTCCCGAAATGCCCGCGCTTTTCGCGTGGTCTTCGATAAGGTGGATTGCCGAGTGCAGACATCTGTGCACGGGACTGTCGCTTTCGCAAATATCTTTTACTTTGGGTTTGATCTGTTCTTTGGCGGTTTTGATAACGACGTCGATAAGCTCGTCGACGCCCTCGTTTTTCGCGGCAGATATCGGCACGACGGGACAGCCCATCATATCCGACATTTTCTGAATATCGACGGTGCCGCCGTTTCCGCGCACTTCGTCCATCATATTCAACGCAATGACCATAGGAATATCCATTGTCATAAGTTGCGTCGTGAGATAAAGATTTCGCTCGATCGTGGTGGCGTCGACAATGTTTATTATGCCGTCGGGTTTTTCGTTCAGAATAAAGTCGCGAGTGACGATTTCTTCCGTCGTGTACGGGCGCAACGAATAAATGCCCGGAAGATCGACGATAACGCAGTCGTCGTGCTTCTTCACAACGCCCAACTTTGAATCGACCGTAACCCCCGGGAAATTGCCGACGTGCTGATTCGACCCCGTCAGTTGATTGAACAACGTGGTTTTCCCGCAATTCTGATTGCCGACAAGCGCGAATTTCATAAGGCGTTTACCTCAATCATTTTCGCGTCGTCTTTGCGGATTGTCAGTTCGTATCCGCGCAGGCGAATCTCGATAGGATCGCCCATCGGCGCATATTTTATCACCGTAACGGCGGTTTTCGGGATAAGCCCCATGTCAAGAAGACGACCGCGCAAAACGCCTTCGCCCCCGACTTTCGTTATTACCGCGCTTTGATTAACGTGTACTTCGTCAAGCGTCATTGTACAAATATCTCCCTGGAATATGAAAATAATATCACTTTCGCCTTTACGTGTCAATTTTATTTGTTTTTATTTGCATATCTTATGCCAACAGATAATAATACGAACTTAGGTTTTCCGCCGTGTTTTTGACTAATACTGCGTTACGCTCACGGCTTATACGGTAAAGTATTAAGCCGCTCGCGTGCCTTGTCTTATTCTAAAAACACGACGGGAAACTTGTTCACAACCGAAAACGCCGAGATTTCAGATGATTTTTGGAAAAGGCGAACGCGGTTGTACTCTTCGTACTACAAGCGAGCATTTTTCATAAAAGCGTTGAAATATCGGCGTTTTGGCAACGTTCATATTATTATCTGTTGGCATTACAAAACCGACCTTAACTTTGGCGACAGCCAAAATATAACTTTGACGAAGTCAAAATAAACGGCGAAGCAAATATAACTCCTAAAACGCCCAGTTCCCTTTTTCAAAGATTTTTACGGTTTTTCCGTCGCGGGTGACCGCCTCGATTTCCAGATCTTCGCTGCCGATCATAAAGTCGACGTGAATGAGCGAGTCGTTTATGCCCTTTTCCTTGCATTCGTCAAACGAAAGATTTGCGTATCCTTCCAGACATTCGTTAAAGCCTCTGCCGAGCGCGAGATGGCAGCATGCGTTTTCGTCGAACAGCGTGTTGTAAAAAGTGATACCCGAGTTTCTGATGGGAGAGTCGTAAGGCACGAGCGCGCATTCGCCGAGATATGCCGCGCCTTCGTCCATCGAAATCATGGAGCGCAACAAATCTTCGTTCTTTTCCGCACTGACGTCAACGACTTTTCCGTCCTTGAAAGTCACGCTGAAATTTTCGATAAGCTCCCCGCGATAAGACAGCGGTCTTGTTGCAACGACCTTTCCGTCGGCGTTGCCGCGCATGGGCGACGTGAACACTTCCTCGCTTGGGATATTCGGGTTGTATTCGATTCCTTCAAGCGTGTCTTCTTTGCCGCCAAGGAAGTTACAGCCGTCGATAAGCCCCACTCTGAAATCGGTGCCGTTTGACGATTTATATTTCAGTTCTTTTATTTTCAGGGAGTTTAAGTAGTCGCAGCGTTCCTTAATGTCCTTGTTGTGCTCGTTCCACGCTTCCACGGGGTTTTCGCCGTCGGCGCGGGACGTGAACAAAATCGCCTGCCACAACTTTTCGACAGCCTTGTTTTTCGTGTCACCGGGGAACACCTTTTTTGCCCATTCGACGCCCGGCACCGCCGCTATGCACCACTGATAATGGTTGTCAAGTTGGTCGCGGTACGGCTTGAACGCCATTGCTCTTGCCTGCTGCGCTTTCGCGACTTTTTCCTGATTTACGCCTTTTAACGCGTCGGGATCGTCGGACTCTATAAATATCCGTGCGGGGCGGGTTTCGACAAAGTGTTTATACTTCTCTTCTTCCCACTTTTCGGTACGGGAAAGCGCGTCGAGTTTGCAGTATTTATAGGTCGCTTTCGTCACGGGATTGTATTCCCATTCGACGGTGACCTTGCCCGCGCCCGCCTTATAACATTCTTCCACGACCATTCTCACAAAGTCGAGTTGGTCGGGACACGCTCTCACGCGGACGTCTTGTCCTTTTTGCACGTTGACGCCCTTTCTTGCGATAAGTTTCGCATATTTTTGCAGTTGACTTTTTTTCATAAATCACCTCAGCTGTTTCTTTGTATGTAATTTTAGCAAATTATCTTCTAAATGTAAATTTTTATTCGCGGTTTACAGTGAATTTGCAGAAAAGAAAACTATATATTATTGAAGATACCGTTTATAAGTGATATAATATTTTTGATAAAAATATTAAGGAGCAAATATGTATAAATTCGACAATCGTTTTTATGCCGACGTCCGCATCGAGGACAGGTTTTCAACCGGCATTATGTATCGGAACGGAATACTCGAATCATCGAAAACACGCAACGAAAAACGCGCGTTTATCAGAGTTTTCGACGGCAATATTTGGTACTATGCTTCGACAAGCGAGGTTAAAAACGTCCAGACGGAACTCAATAACCTTTACAAACAGGCAACCCCTTCAAAAAACATTCTCGACAACCCGATAGTAAAGAAATTTCAGGTGAACAAAGACGTTTTAATGAAGTTTGAAAATAACTCTGTCCGAAACGTTTCTCTTAACGAAAAACAGGCTTTGGTAAATCGTATGCTCCCTCTCCTTCACGACTCGGGCGCGGCGATGTCGGTTGCGCTTTACAGCGACAGCAACAGCGTTTATGAGTTTTATTCGTCAAAAGGCGCGGATATTAAATACGATTATCAGCTTGCCGGCGTCGTTGCGGTTGTCGCGTTTGCAACCGAAAACGATTTCGTGCAAAATATGTTTTACAACACAAGTCCGTTTTTCAACGAAATCAACGACGTGGAAGACGGATTAAAAGACGTAATCAAGGAGTCGCAGGAGTTCGTCAAAAACGCAAAATCTTGCGAAAAAGGCAACTTCCCCGTCGTATTATCTCCCCTTGCGGCAGGCATTTTCGCACATGAATCCTTCGGCCATAAATCGGAATCCGACTTCATGCTTGGCGACGAAACCATGGCAAAAGAATGGAAACTCGGCAAAAAAGTTGGCTCCGATTTGCTGTCGATTGTCGACTGTGGCGCGGATTTCGGCAGCGGATACGTCCCTTACGACGACGAAGGCACAAAATGTGAAAAGACTTATCTCATTAAAAACGGTATCCTTACGGGAAGGCTTCATTCCGCAACGACTGCCGCCACGCTTAACGAAGAACTTACGGGCAACGCTCGCGCAATGGATTGCAAGTTCGAGCCTATCGTAAGAATGACAAATACCTATATCGAAGGCGGCAACAACACCTTTGAAGAACTTGTCGCCGGCATTAAAAAAGGTTATTTCATCAAAGGCGTAAACCACGGCTCAGGCATGAGCACGTTTACAATCGCCCCGTCGATCGCTTATGAAATCGTCGACGGCAAAATCGGCGCGCCCGTTAAAATTTCCGTCATCACGGGCAACGTTTTTGAAACACTCGGACTCATCGACGGTGTGACGAAAGACGTTGAAATCAACAACAGCGTTACCGGCGGTTGCGGGAAAATGGAACAATTCCCCCTGCACGTCGCACACGGCGGCCCGTACGTCAGAGTCAAAGAAATGAACGTACAATAAGGAGAACTATATGAATAAAGAATATATTTATAAAAAATCTTCCTCGCTTTCGGTCAACGTTGCCGCAAGCAAAGTCGAATCGTTAAGAAAGGTCGTTGAAACAACCTCGACCGTCCGTGTTTACGACAACGGGCTTATCGGCGTTGCCGGACAAATCGGCGACTGCGACATGACAAAACTCGAAGCGGAATCAATAAAAAATCTTGAAAATAAGATTCCTTATCCCTGCGTCCCCTCGCCCGTTATCGTAAGAAGCGAAAACACGATAAAAAATATCGTCGACACCGATAATTTCATCGACGTTTCGAGACGCCTTCTTGCAAGGCTTGAAAAAGAAACGCCCGACTTTTTGTTCAACAACAAGATTCAATATTACGAGGACGAAGTAAATTATATCAACGACAGCGGAAGCAATCTTTCGTACAAAGGCAACGAGTTTGTAATCGCCCTGTCGATAAAGCATAAGTCCACGGCAAACCTTATGGATCTGACCTACGTCAGCGAAACGAACGACTACGACGAAGACAAAGCGGTGCAGGACGTCAAAAAACTGTACGACGCATTCAATACGCCCGCGTCAATCGAAAACGGCAAATATAAAGTCATCGCGTCGCCCGCGGTATTTGTAGAAACCGCGCTCGGAAACTTCATGGCGCATATGTACGCATCGGGCGCAACAGTGTTCAAAGACGGACTTAATAAAAAGATTTTGAGCGATAAACTTTCGATTTATGCCGATTACACCGATGACGCAATAAACGTTCCTTTCTTTGACGACGAGGGCGACGTTGCCGAAAACGGCAAATCTTATCTTATCGAAAACGGGGTGTTGAAAGCACTTTTCGCAAACAAAAACGCGGCTGCGCTTTACAACGTACCGCGCGTAGTTTCATCGTCCGCTTCATACGACGGAGTGCCTTCCACGGGTTTCGGCAGTCTCAGGTTTGAAGAAACCGCAACCGACGTAAAAGAACTTATCGGGGACGACGCGGCGGTGTTCGTCATGATGGTCGGCGGCGGCGACACGACGTCAAGCGGCGATTACGCCTGCCCCGTGCATCTCGCTTTCCTTGTAAAAAACGGCGAAATCGTCGGCAAACTTCCCCCGCTCAGCGTGACTGGCAATATCAAGGATTACCTGAACGGCGGGTACGTCGGAACGGCAGAAAAAGGTTTTCTCAACAGGCGCGGTCAGTTGTCTGTCTGCGAAATGGACGTAACGAATATTTAAGATTTTTGCATCAAAAAAGCCCGACGATTGTCGGGCTTTTTTCTTATATCGAATGATAAATTAAATAGTCTCATAAATTATCAGGCATATTATCGCGCCGATCATAAACACGCCGCCGATAATCGCCGTTATCGATACGTTTTTCTTTTTCTTCTCGTCGGAATGTATCCTTTCTTTATATTCCTGAAAACTTTCCTTTTCTTTCCAGTCATAACGGTGCGTCGAAAAGTGCAGCCTGAAAAACGACGTGAACGAGAATTTCAAGCCGTCGAACGCGCCTTTATCGGACGCCCAGTAAAGCGCGGCGAAACCAAGCAATACTACGCCGGCAACGAAAAACCCGTCGCACAAAAACCTTGCGACTTCGACGTCGGAAAGTTTTCCGCCATAAACGCCGTTCACTCCCGTTATGACAAAAAACAGCGTCAACCCTATTATCAGGGATACAATCGTTTCTGTTACGTGCCTTTTAGTCAACCGTCTTTTCCTCTTGCGCGGCGTTTTCTACGTCCAGACCGAGTTGTTTTTTGTATTCCGCCTCTTCTTGGTCGTTGCAGGACACGAAATGCCCTTTTGAAACTTCGCGAAGAGTAGGTTTGTCCACCGAATAATCGTGATCGGCAAGCGGATTATACACGATACGCACTCTTTGTTTCTCGTACACGGGATCGGGCAAAGGAATTGCCGACAAAAGCGAACGGGTGTAAGGATGTAAAGGATGCTTGAAAAGTTCGTCGGAATCGGCAAGTTCGACCATGTTACCAAAGTACATAACTGCGATTCTGTCCGAGAAATACTTGACGACCGACAGGTCGTGCGCGATAAACAATATCGTAAGCCCCAACTCTTTTCTTAAATCGTTGAGAAGGTTAATAACCTGCGCCTGAATGGACACGTCGAGCGCCGAGATGGGTTCGTCCGCGATAATAAGTTCGGGGCGCATAATGATTGCCCTTGCAACGCCGATACGCTGACGCTGACCGCCCGAAAACTCATGCGGATAACGTCCCGCGTGTTCTTTGACAAGCCCGACTTTTTCAAGCACTTCGTAAACTTTTTCGTTGATTTCTTCCTTGTTTCTGATGCCCCTGATTTTAAGTCCTTCCGCAATGATTTCGCGGACGGTCATACGGGGATCGAGCGAGGCAATGGGATCCTGGAAAACCATCTGGATTTTCGTGACGATTCTTTCCTTTCTCGCAAGCCTGCGCTTTCCAAGATATTCCAAAAGCAGCTTCTTGAATTCGGGGGATTTCTTATCAAGCTCTTTAAGCTTCGGCAGATATTCCGCATTGACTTCCCCGACCTTTTCCTTTGCGTACTTTTTATCGCAACGTTTCTGGTCGCTTTTCGCGCTTCTGATATTTTTGATTTCGACTTTCAATACGCCGGCAAGTTCCAAAAATGCGCCTTTGAAATCCTTTTTATCTTCGGGCGGATTCTTTTTTGAAAAGTTTTTGAAAAACTTTTTCCACGCATCTTTGATTGCGTTTTTGTACGTCAACGTGCCCGCGCAGATACGTCTTCCTTCAAAATAAACGTTGCCGTCGGTGCAGTTATAAAGTTTGATAATACTTCTTCCCGTCGTGGTTTTGCCGCAACCCGACTCGCCGACAAGCCCGAAAACTTCGCCTTTTTTGATGTCGAAACTGACGTCGTTGACGGCTTTCAGCGTGGACTGTCCGAGCTTGAAATATTGCGAAAGATGCTCGACTTTCAGAAGGACTTCTTTATCGTTAAAATTATTGCTCATTTTGTCCTCCTTCGTTGCCGTTTTCGGTTTCTTCCGCTTTTTCTTTCGCCAGATTTTTCATTCTTTCGATTCTGTCCGCAACAATCTTCGGCATATCGATTTTCGGTGCGTCGGGATGCAACAGCCATGTTGCCGCTTTGTGCGTGGGCGAAATCTCAAACATAGGCGGTTGCAACTCAAAGTCGATTTTCATCGCATATTTGTTTCGCGCGGCGAAAGCGTCGCCCTTCGGCGGATAAATCATATTCGGCGGGGTGCCGGGAATTGCTTCAAGTTTTTCATCGGTATCGAGGTCGGGCATCGAAGACAGCAACGCCCAGGTATACGGGTGCGCCGGCGAATAGAAAATATCTTCCGCAGTGCCCGTTTCGACGATTTTGCCGGCATACATGACGGCGATTCTGTCTGCCATATTCGCAACGACGCCGAGATCGTGCGTAATAAAGATAATGGAAAGGTTTCTTTCCTTTTTAAGTTTATTGATAAGTTCAAGTATCTGCGCCTGAATCGTAACGTCCAACGCGGTCGTAGGTTCGTCGCAGATAAGGATGTCGGGGTTTGCCGCAAGAGCGATTGCGATAACTATACGCTGACGCATACCGCCCGAGAACTGGAACGGATATTGGCGATATCTCTTTCTCGGCTCGGGAATGCCGACTTCTTCCATCAGTTTCAACGCCTTGTTTTTCGCAACCATTCTGGTGACGCGATACGCGACAGCCTGTGCTTTTTCTTTCAAGAAATCGATGGTTGCAATGGTTTCCTTTTCGGCGTCGAAGTTTTCGGCAGTTGCGATTGCTTTTTCGTAGCTTTCGACGATCTTGTCCAGAATCGCGACGATATTTTGCCTTGCAAGGTCCAAATCGATGATTTTTGCAGGGACAACCTTATAATCCGGGGTTTTTCCGCGAGCGGTGATTTTATCGATCTTTTTCGACTCCTTATCGTAACGTTTTTGTTCTTTAACGTTGTTGGGGATTGCCGAAAAATATGTGTCGATTGCGCGGTAAAGGCTCGGCTCGAATGTATAAGCGGTGCTGTCTTTTATGATAGCGAGCTTATCGATTGAGTCTTTCACGGCATCCGAAAGCACTTTTGCGGTGGCTTTATAAAGTTTTTTATTGGGTTCGCCCTCGACGTACGCCGCGCGGTTCGCCCTGATGAGTTCTATGACGTCCTTTTTCTTCTCGATCGATTTTTCAAACGAATAAACGATTCCTTTCTTGACGTCTTCGATGAACGAAAGCATAAAGTTATCGTCAAGGTATTTTCTCAAAAACGCGTTCAATTCGTCGATATCGCCGTCGGGGAGCATTTCGTTGTGGCCGAACGTTTTATAGTACGCTAACGCAAAGAAGTTGGGCATTTTCTTATCGACCGCTTCCTTAAACTTATCGCGAAGCGCGGTAAGCGGAGCGACGACTTTTGAATAATCTTTTTCTTTGCCCCTTGTTTTTCTTACGTTGTCCGCCTCGATTCTGAACGCTTTTGCGAATTCGACGATGTCGCTGTCCGAAACGTATTCGTTGACCGATTTTTCGGCGTTTGCAACGATTTCGCGCACGGAACGGGCAAATTCGGACACGGCGTTCTTTTCGATATGGAAAAGCAAGTCGTCCGCGCTTTCCAAGCCGTTTTCTGCGTTTTCGTATGCGACGTTATATGCGCCTTCGAGTTTAAGGTGCAAGCACTCAAACGTATCGAAATCCTTACAGAGTTTCGCGTTTTCGACGCCGCGCGGGGACTTTTCGTCAACGCCCATTGCGTCGTTCATGGCGGCGCACAGCAGTTTCATGCGGGTGTTGAACGCTTTCCTCGACTCTCTGCGGTTGGCGCGGTTTTTCAGAATCATCGCTTCGGTAAGTTGCATGCCGATGCGGTTGATGGGGTCGAGTGCCGACAGCGGATCCTGGAAAATCATTGCGATTTTGTCGCCGCGAAGTTTATGGAACTCTTCCTCGTTGATCTGCAAAAGATCCATGCCGTCATAGATAATCTCGCCGCTTTCGACAATGGCGTTGGGAGCGGAGATACCGATGATTGCTTTGTTCGTGACGGATTTGCCGCTGCCCGACTCGCCGACGATTGCCAAGGTTTCTCCCTTGTACAAATCGAAGTCGATGCCACGTACTGCCTGAACTTTGCCCGCATCGGTACGGAACGAAATTCTCAGATTTTTAACTTCAAGTTTCTTTTCCATATCATTCCTCCGATCCTCTGAGCGACGGGTTGAACGCGTCGCGAAGTCCGTTGCCGAACAAGTTGAAACTCAACAATAATAATGCAAGGAACAGTGACGGCATAAGAGCAACGTGCGGCGCGGTTAACAATGCGCTCTGACCGCTTGAAAGAAGCGTGCCGACGCTTGTAAGATTGCCCGACGTTAAGCTGATAATTCCGAGATAGCTCAGGTTGACTTCCGAATAAATCATCGACGGGATCACCAACGCGCAACTTGTAACGAGTGTGCCGACGGCATTCGGGAAGATGTGTTTCACTATAATCCTTGCGTCGCTTGCGCCGAGCGTGCGGGCTGCAAGAACATATTCCTGATTTTTATAACGATAAAACTGCATTCTTGTTGTAGACGCCATTCCTATCCAGCCTGTCAGGAAGAAGGAAATGAACAAAACAAGAACAGCGCCGGAAGTGCCCATATGCAGTTTAAGCAAAGTAACGACAATCATCATCGGCACTGCGGACAAAATATCCGAAAATCTTTCCATGACCAAGTCGACTTTGCCGCCGTAATAGCCCTCGATCGCGCCGTAAATTGCGCCGACTATAAGGTTGACAAGCGCAACGGCAATTGCGAAACCGAACGAGAATAACGCGCCCGCGGCAAGACACGTGAAAATGTCCTGACCTTCTTCGTTTGCGCCAAACAGGAACGACGGTTTTTCTATGCCGTCTTTAAGCACGTACGAGTGATTGAAAATATAATATTCGTAATAATTTACACGCACCTCATAGCCTGCATCTCTCGGACGGGCATATTCATACACCACGCCGTTGTCGCCGTCGCCGGCAATACGTAACGAGTTGTAGTTGTCAAGAGTCGTTTCGCCGACCGTGTGCGTTTTGTAATTGGGGATAATGTTGCCTGACGCGTCAAGTTTTGCTTCCATTGTGATCGGATCGAACTTGTAGTAGTAGTTTGCAACAGTGTCCCCCGTAACGCTTGCTCCCATGTATTTTTTGAGCATTTGGTCTTTTGACAGAGCGAGCGCGGGATAAATGACTTGTTTTCCCGTCTCATTCTGATATTGTTGCAACAAAAGATATTCTTCTGCGGACAACTTCATAAATACGCAACCGAGCGAATGGTACGAGTCAAGACGATACACGTACATACTGTCTTTTTTCTCATATTCTTCGTTCTTGACGGCATAGTGACCGGTTTCTTTGCCCATGTAGTAGTAATACTCGAAAATTACTTTATCATGTTCTTTTTCTTCGCATCCGTCCCAGAAATTTGTTTTTGCAAACAGTTCGCTACGCGGACGTGCGTAACGGAAATACGTATCTCTGTGGGAAACAGGATACTGCGAAAAAATCGTGCCGAAAATTGCATACAAAACCAAAATTAAAATGATGACCGCTCCTACGATTGAGCCCTTATTTTTGCAAAACCGCGAAAACGCGTCCGCAAGGAAACTGCGGGGCTTTGTTTCAAGCACCTTTTCGTGAACCAAGTCTTGTTTTTCAACAAACTGGAATTTTTCTGCGGGTATGTTTTTATAGATATCTTCCATATTACTTCGCCCCCATTCTGATTCTCGGATCAATCAAACCATAGCTGATATCGACAATGATACCTGCAAGAAGACCAACCAGAGTGTAAAAGCCCGAAAGCAACATAAAGAAGTCGTAGTCTAAGGCTTGGATGGAGTTCAAATACAATCCGCCAACGCCCGGTATCGCAAAAAACTTTTCGATGATAAGCGATCCGCTGAGAACGGAAACAAATTCGCCCAAAATCATCGGGAAAATCGGCACCATTGCATTTCTTAACGCATGGCGCACAATCGCCTGCCCTTTCGTAAGACCTTTTGTCCTTGCAAGCAACATGAACTCGTTTGTCAGAACTTCGGTAAGTTCCGCGCGAGTATAACGAGCATATCCCGCAATCGAGCCCAGACACAGTGCAAGCACCGCCGGCATCATACTGTGAAACATTTCCCATGTTAAATAATTAGTTCCGTTTGCCATTATCAATGGGAAAAGCTTCAATTTGAAACACAAAAAATACTGTATCAAAAACGCATACACGATCGACGGCACCGAAATAAGCACCATAACGCCTGTGGAAATAACCTGATCTTGCCACTTATTCTTTTTCAGCGCAGCAAAAATTCCAAGAGCCAAACCGATCGGCACACCGATAATAGACGAATAAACATTTATAAGTATTGTGGGGGGCATACATTTTACAAAAGATTCCCACACCGGTTTGTTTATAAACCCGGACATTGTCGTACCAATGCCAAAGTCACCTTTTGTAAAAATACGCTCGATATAACGTCCCAACTGAACCATAATCGGGTCGTAATATCCCCTTGCGCGTAAATTTGCTTCAAGCAATTCTTTGTCCTGTCCTAAGCCGGCATTGAGCGGTATAGGAAGGGATTTTATCAAAACGAAACAGATAAGCATGATCACCGAAAAAGTGAACAGCATTAGTCCAAGTCGTTTGAGTATGTATTTGAACATATACATGGTTTTTGTATCCTTTTTTTGCTACTTAACAATAGCACGAAGTTGGGACAAAATTTTGTCCCAACTCCGAGTTGTTTTTAATCGTTATTCAGCAACTGTTGTTGCCAAATGATTATTTGCCGAACTTATAGTTCAACGTGCCGCCTTTTTCTGCAACGAAAGCCGCCCATTCCGTATCATCGAAGTTGTAAGACATATAACGGATTCCGCCATATCCCATGAAGGTGTTGTATTCATAAGTAACGTAGTCTGTCTTATAACCCATCAAGCTTGCGGAATACAAGCTGAAAACAGGAACAGAGTAGTATTCTTTCAAGATTGCGGCTTCAACTGCGCCAAGCGCGGTGAGCTGATCTTCCATCGAGAAGTTCTTGAAGTTGGGCAGATCCTTGTCTTTACCTTGAAGAATATTTCTCCATTGTTCAAGGTTGTAGGTGTAAATGCCGTTTTCGTGGTCTGCATCGGGAGTTGCTTTGACAGTCACATTGACCTTGGTCGGATCCCATTCTTGCGCCCATCTAACTTCTCCGATTTGAGTTTCGCAAAGAAGATATGCGGGGTTGAACGGAGCGTTTGACCATGCGCCGAAGCAAAGGTCGTATTCGCCTTTTTTAAATTGTTCAGACCATGTCTTATCAGAGAAGATGAAGTACTCGATACTGATTTTGCCTTCAAGCGCAGTGCCTTTGGTTGCGTCGTCAAACGCTGCCTGGAACCAGTTCTTGGTTCTGTCCGTATTTGCAGTTATCTCGGAAACACCAAACGTCAGGATGATTTTTTCGCCGTCACGGTAATTGCCGTCGTCTTTTGCTTTATTGTATGCGCTGGTCATAAGTTGACGAGCGAGAGTCACGTTGTATCCGGTCATTGCATCGACTGCTTCGTCGATATCTTTGTAAACAACCGTGCCGACTTTCCATCCGCCCTCGACTTTTTCTGCGCCGTATGCGTTGAGAATCGCTTCTTTTGCCTGGACGCTATCACGATATACTTTGCCGTTTTCTACGTCATTGTAGTACATGCTGTTGAGCAGTCCAAGTGCAGCTTGCGAGCTAGGTCTGTTCTTTGCGCAATAATCGTCACGATTGAGTGCAAGAGAGATTGCTTTTCTGAAATCATCATAATTAAGCAGCAGGTTATTTCTCTTGTCCGTGCGGGATTTTGCAAGGGATTGCAAGTTCAAACAGCCCGTTGCGGTATCGGGAGTGAAGAATGCTTGGCGAGAAGTTCTGTAATCGCTTGCAATCTTAACGTCCATACTAATGCTATCAAGATCACCGTTTTGGAAAGACAACCACGCGGTATCCCATTCAGGGATTTTGTTTGTAATTATCGTGTCGGTTTGATATTGTTTTGCATATTGTTCAAGGCCATATCCAAACCATTTGTCATTACGCGAAACGGTATAGGTTTTGTCGGTTTGATAGTTCGTGAGTTTGTAGGGACCCCAGCTTGCGCTCTTTTCCAAGGTCGTGCAATAGCTGTTGGCATACGGGGTTTTGGTTGTATCTTCGCATTGTTCCCACAAATCTTTCTTGACAAGGGGCCAATTGCTGAAATAGTAACCTGCCTCATAAGTCAGGTTGCCTTCTTCATCAAGAGGTTTCAACGTTCCGTCAATGACCATAACGAGTTCATACTCATTGTCGCCAACGAAATAACCGACTTCGGAAAAGTCCATTGCAGGATATTCATAATTGACGTACATGTAGCCAACTGTATTTTCTTTGGTTTCGCCCCAATCTGCTTTTGCAGTGATAACCGTTGTGAGAAGTGCCAAAGACTCAGCGGTCACCGCAACGTCGCCGTTTTCATTGGCAAGTGCAAGAAGGCTTGCATATGCTTCGGTATCAAAATATTGAGGAGCATTTGTCACATAAGAATCAAGGGTGTCGCCTTGTAACCACACCAACGGTTTTTTCAATGCAATAGTGCATTCATTGCCTTTGAGCGTGTACTGTCCATCTGCACCAAGAGCAAGATCCGAATATTTAAGATTCATACTGCCATTGTCAAACCAGCCTTTTTGACCTTGTTTAACGTAGTTTTGAGCGTTATGAATGACGTAATTGCCCGAATAGTAGTTTGATGCGGTGTCAAAAAGGTATTTCGGCGAAAGTTGTTGGCTCATCGTGTAAACGAAGTCAGCAGCTTTGATAGGCGTGCCGTCATCCCATTTAAGATCGTTACGAAGCGTCATTGCAAAAGCCTGACCTTTTTCAGCGTCGGCAGCAAGACCATATTGACCTGCATATTTTTTCGTTACGTCCTCGAGTTTGGTCGACGCAGAGTATTCAACGGTGTATGCGCCGGGAACGATCTTTCCGTCTGCATCGAATTTGTAGTTGAACTCATAGAATGCACTCGTCATATAGCTTTCCATGTCATTGTCGACTGAATCACTTGACACGATTGTGCACCATTGGCCAGGCAATTGAGCAGTGTACTCTCTCAACGTGTATTGTCTTGAATCTTCCCAACCTGTGCTGGCTCGCTTCGTAATGTCATAAGGCTTGTTGTCTTTACCCTTATCCTTCTTGCAAGCAGTAAGGACAGAGGCGCAAAGCACTACGACAAGTACCATCGCGATGAGCATAAGTAATTTCTTTTGCTTCATTTTGTTACCTCCTAAAAAATTTAGTCAATTAAAGCACTACTTTGATAAAATAGTTATTGAAATTATACATTACGCTACTTTTAATTAGCGTGCGATTTAGAAATCAAAACTAATATGGATTGTTTTTTTGAATTTTATGCACGATTTTGGCATAATCGCATATTTTTATGCATAAAAAACTTTACGGATGTAATAAACGTCCGTATACAAAATATAAATAATTAGGATTAAACAATGCTTATCTTTAATTAAGTGCGCGCAGCGCGTGCACGCGCGAATCGCAAATGTATCAAATACACAAAAAAATTTGTTCCGAAACATTTCACCCACTTGTTCAAATGCAGTTGACAAAACGACGTAAAAATAGTATATTTACGTTTGTTATCCGCCTTGGGGGTGTAGCTCAACTGGTAGAGCGCTTGAATGGCATTCAAGAGGTAAGGGGTTCGACCCCCCTCATCTCCACCAGTCAGAATACAAGTTGAACCCCTCAACTTGTATTCTTTTTTTTATGCTATTTTGGGGGATTAAAGTTTTACAATGCAATAAAAAGGCTCGTTGACAAATATGCCTGTAATTTTGTCGTAACAAGAAATCGTCGTTGAATTTGAGTATAATAAAAAGCCCTGACAATCGTCAGGACTCTTTGTTATCGGGCTTGTAAATTGTATCTCGATTCTGTCGTTATATAGTATTATTTCGTCAATTAAATAGTTTATCAATAATAGCGGTTCAAGTTTCAATGCGGATTTATAATAATTTGCGATCTCGGCTTTTGGAATAAGGTCTACCGTTTTGCTTTTTTCTATCGCTATTTTCTTTTCGTATTCAAGTTGTTGTTCTTCAAGTTCGTTTAGTCGCCTAATTGCATTGTTGGACATAACGCCTCTCTCTATTGCAGACATTATATTGTCTATTGCAAGGTCTATTTTTTGCTTTTCGCTTTGCAATAATTTCAATTCTTTTTGTTCGTTCAACATCTGCTCTTGCATTTGATAAATATGGTCTACGATTTTGCTTATTGCATTTGGCTCTGAAAGTGCATTTATTATGGCGTCCATCACGATTTTTTCAAGCGTTTCCTTGCGCACTATCATCAAATCGCAGTCGGTTATGTTTCGCTTCCGTCCCGAACACTTGTAATAGTGTATCGTTTTGCCATGCCGTGAAGTTCCCGTTTCTGCCGTAACCGGCATTCCGCAGTATCCGCACTTTATTTTGTTCTTTAATAGATACACGACTTCAACGCTTCGCTTGCAGCGCAGATTTTTCTTTGCTGTTTGAGCCACTCTGTCAAAAATCTCATCCGATACTATTTTAGGAAATGTGTTCGTATATGTTTCGCCATGTACGGTATATTTCCCCGAATATCGCTCGTTGCTCAATATTTTGTAAATGTGTCCGCTGTTAAACGCTCTGCCTTTGAACAAAACGTTGCGTGCATTCAATTCTTTAAGGATTTGAGGCACGGTTACTCCGATTGAGTATCTTTCATATATGTATCTCACGATTTCGGCGGCATCTTCGTCTACGTAAACGCGCTTGTTTTCAACACGGTATCCATAAGGAACGCCTCCACCGCAAAACAATCCTTTCTTGCGGTTTTCGTTCAGACCGCGAAGCACCTTTTGTGAGAGTTCTGCGGAATAGTATTCGGCGATGCCTATGTACACGTTTTCAAGGATTATTCCGTCCAAATTCTTTGTGCCGTCCAAATTGTCCGACGTTCGCTGTGTTGCGGATACGAGAATTTTGCCTGTCTTTTTGAGTTTTTGTTTGTTGACGGCAACTTCAACGGCATTACGACCGAATCTGTCCAAAGCATACACGAGCACCGCATCCCAACTTGATTTTTCGCTGTCTTTCAACATCCGCTGAAAGTCCGGGCGGTTATCGTTCGTGCCTGTCATGGCTCTGTCTATGTAGGTGGCAACCACTTGCAAATCATTGTCTTTGGCGTATTTATTGCACACGTCAAGTTGACCTTCAATGGATTGCTCCGTTTGGCTGTTGCTAGAATATCTAGCATATATTGCTGCTATTTCATTTTATGGACACTCTTTGTATGACACTATATAACGCTCCGATTTATTACCTTTCGGTGTGGCGGTTTAGCATAGAGAAAAGCCTATATCAACGGCAAAATTATTGCTTGTTCGATATAGGCTGTTTTGTTGAAAACGCAATAATTTACGCTGGTCGTTGACATAGGCATCTTGTGATTTGAAGCGATATGTTTTTGAGTTTTCTCGGTGCTGCGCCGTCTTGTTGCCGAAAGGCAAATAAAAATCGGAGAGTATTTCCAAAATGAAAAAACATATCAAAAATTATGACGTTTTCAAAGAAACAATCTCGGAAAACAACGTTCTTACAATGGCAGAACAACTATCTATGTACGAAACACGATTCCTTATAGGATATATGGGAAGCAAAATGCAAAAGATATATGCCGACCTATGCGTTGATGTAAAGCGCAAAAACGATATTAACCACACTTTAAGCGACAGTTATGATTTAGTCCAAGAATGCGCGCTATTCCTTTGTAATCATTACGGGAAGCGTTTAAACGACATTTTGACATACGATAAAAAGGGCAAGGCAATAACCGTCAAAATTGCATGCATTAGAGCGATGTCTAAACTTATAACTCGCAAAACGAGCGATTATTTCCGCTCCGTGAGCCTTGATGCTTTAACGCCCGTCAGCGAGCCGTCTTGCGAGCTTGAAGAAGATGTTGTCAAAGACTATACCGTCTATGATTCAATCGTTGATAGTCTCAATCTGACGGACAATATGCGAATTGCGCTCGAGTGTAGGCAAAATGGATTGAGTTATCCCGAAATTGCTGCCGTACTTGAACGAGCGCAATCCACCGTGTTTGAATACTTCATTAAAATGCGACAACGATATGCCGCAATTTATGGCTAAACGATAAGATAAAGTATCATACCCCTATTTTACAATTTGAGCCGCTCGGAAACCGAACGGCTCATTGCTGTCTTTGATTATTCCGCTAACGTACCGCCAACCATTACGTGCGTCGTTAAACGTTGTTAAGACATTTCTTGATTTTTCTTATTGTTATCTCCGTTTGCTTTCCCCTTGCCCCGAAAGGCAAGGGGTAATTGTTTAGCACTGGTTATTTCTTCTTGAACAATGCAATCAGGTCAGCAAATTTCTTTTTCTTGATAACGAACCAGAAAATTGCAAATCCTCCAAGTCCTGCTACCGCTACCGAACCAACGGCAATACCTGCGATAGCGCCACCGGAAAGTCCGGTCTTTTCAGGTTCTATGTTTTCGCCCGGATTTTCAGGAGTACCCATTGCATAATCGCAAACATCGCACTTGCCGTCATTGTCTTCGTCTGCGTGAGATGCAACGTTCGCTTTATCTCCGCATTCGCACTCGTTCCAATGTTCGTCTGCGTTCTTATGCCATTCAGAACCGTGTTGGTGAGCTGCCGTGTTGCCGTATGGCGTATTGCACACTTCACAAACCGCTTTTTCGGTGCAAGTTGCCGTACCGCCGGAGCAAGCAACTGTTTCTTTATGATTTCCGTTGATGCCACACACTCTCGTATGCGTTCCGTCGCCGTTGGAAGTCCAAGCACCGTAGGTGTGAGCATTTGCATCAATATCAATGGTCAACTCGTTTTCGGTCTTTACCACCTTGTTTTCATCAAAGAGCGTATGACATACGGAACACTCGTAATGTGCTTCCATACCTGCCTGCGAGCAATTTGCATTTACCTTTGCGATAAGGTCGCCGTAGCTATGACTTGCGGCAATTTTGCCATCGCCGTTTTTCCATGCTTCAAGGGAGGTGATTTCGTTGGTGCAAGCCGCGTCCGTATAAATCTTACCGCAAGAACACTTGTAATAATCATTCCAACCGTTTACGGTGCAGGTTGCAGCCTGACCGTCTTTTTTCGTGACGGCTACATTCGTATGCAAGCAAACGTATTCACACTCAGCGCAAACGCCGTTATTCCATTCGTGAGCTTCGGTTTCAACCACAAAGGTATCGCAACATGTATACTTCTTTGTGTGAGTGGTGGCAGTTTTAATCCATTCGGGCGTTCCGCTATGTGCCGCCGTGATTTTGCCTGCACCAACCTTCCACGCTTCAAGGTCGCTTATCAGTTTCGTGCAATTTTCATCTTCATAATATTTTCCGCAAGCACATTGATAATAATCTTTCCAACCGTTTACGGTGCAAGTTGCACCTTGACCGCTTTGCAATACGCCTTCGCATACGTGAGGAATTTCCTTCCACATGGCAACTGCAATAATGTTTGTCGTCAGTGTGTAAGTTTCACCAGCTCGTTTTTGTGCAACCTCTGTAAAATTATCACCTAAAATACGAATTGACCAATAGTCCAATTCAAATCCGTCAAGTGTATAACCTAATGCGTCACAATCTAAAAAAGTAATTGTGTCATTTGCTTCATATTCATAAACTTCATTGTTACCACTTGCTTCACCGGGTTGATAAATAACTTGATACAAGTTATCTTCCCAAACGGCAAAGAACGTCACATTGCCTGTCACATCATATTCTTCGCCAGGCGCATATTGAGTTCCCGACGCGCTACCTTCAGCCCAACACTTAAACTGTTTGCCGGCAGGTGCGGTAAAGTCGCATTCGGGGAGAACAAGTCCGCCAAATTGGTCGGTTTCGTCAAGCATAGATCCCGTACCGCCGTTTGCGTTAAAGGATACAGTGTAACTCGGTGTAGAAACGATAAAGGTATATTCTATTCTTGCAAAACCACTTCCAACACTTATTGTAGCCGTCTGTCCGTTAACCTTTGCGGTGGTTGTACCATCAACAAATTTATACCCTGAAGACGGATAAGCAAGTACGGTCAATTTTGAATTGCTACCTGCAACAAATTTAGAAGGTGTCCATTCGTACATGCCTAATGTATATTGATTTGAAGAAACCGTAGGTGTTGGGGATGTGCCACCTGCAACAGGATTATCAACTGTTATAACGATTTCATTTACCGTTTCAGGTTCTTGTGCAGCGAACTCAAAGGAATATTCGCATACTGCAAAGTTTTTTCCTTGGCTTGTGATCGTAGCCTGCTTTCCATTGATAACAACTTTTACATCATCGGAAAACTCATAGCCGGTTTTAGGTGCAATGCGGAATGTCAACCTGTAATTATGTCCAGCCTCATATTGTGTTACATCGGGATACCATTCGTATTGAGTTAAATCCACCGTGTTTGTGTATGTATATGGTGCAGTAACATTACCGCCTACCGTCGGTGTATCTAAACCAACTTGTACGTTATTAATCTGTTCATTAGATGCAATAAAATCGCAGTAACACAGAATAGAATTTTCAGCAAAGCTCTTTACGGTCGCTATCTGACCGTTGATGTAGACCTTGGTGTTCTTTGAAAACTCTTTTGTTGTATTTACACGCACCTGTAAACGATATGTTTCTCCCCCAACAAAAGTAGAGTAGCTTGACAGATTGCTTTCGGTACTATCCTTCCATTCGTGAGCATATATGGTCGTATTCTCGGTTGAAATTGAAGGCGCTGAAGGCTTGTCTCCATTCATCGGTGCTGTTACCGTTAAATTAACCGTGGGAATTAGGTTTGTATTAACGACCGAAAGAACATATGTGGAATCACTTAAAGATGAACCATTAAAATCTGCACCATTTTTTTGGAATTTGCAATAACTTCCCAATAACGCAGAAAGTTTCAAACTATATTGAGAAGCATAAATGCCATAAAACGTACCGCCTTTTAAAGTGAGATTATCAACCCCACCATTAACTAAGGCATAGCCATTACTTATGATGCCATTCTCATTCTTAAACTGAAATTGACCACCAATAATGATGCTTTCTTTATTTATGTTCTGACAAGCTTGCCAGAGCGCACCTACATTGCCCGTTGTTCCTAAAGTGTTGCTCTTAAATCCAATGTAAGTGCCATCACTGATAGTAAAAGTACCGGTGTGATTCATAATAGCACGACCATAGGATTGTACTGTTTTACAAGTGGCATCCAATGTGATCGGAGCATCAATAATCAAATTACCTTGATTGAATATAATTGCGTTTGCATAATTACCTGCATTAAAGCTAACTGCAATAGTTCCGCTTCCATCAATAGTAAGGTTGCCTCGATTGTTAATAAAAGAGTAAAGCAAACTGCCAGATTGCGTGCTTGCAGTTCGACAATCAATCTTCGTGTTTATTGTCAGATGCTTGTTTTTTTCCGTAGGAATGTTGATCGCACCGCAAGCATAAGCCGATTCGTCAAGTGATGTTTGGGTATAATCAACACCTGACACCAAGGTATAATAATTGCCGTTATTAAACTCGTTAACAACAATCCACGTATCTGAATCTCTTTCCAAGGCTTCTTTCAGTTCTGCATTGTTCGTAACGTAAACAGGATCGTTCTCCGTTCCTGTTCCGCTTGCCGCATAAGCCGTAAGAGGACTGATTGTAACTGCGCTAAGCAATATTGCAACCATCATTACAATCATCGCTAAAGACGTAATTAAAAATTTTCTTGAATTAATTTTCATATTGTTATCTCCATTTCGTTATTTTTTGACGGGGTTTCCGTCCGTTTTGTTCTTCCCGTCGGAAGAACTAGCCACGTTTGTTTCTTTTTCATAGCATTTGAAGTCAACCTCCTTACAAACTGTCCATCACGGCTACGAGATAACTCTCGCTGACGGAGGTGAACAGGAAGGCGTCGATAAGTTTTTCTTGCTTTGCTTTTTTGATTTCTTCCGCAAGAGCGACTTCGGCTTTATCGTCAATCAGAAACACTATCTTGATGGACGGAACGTGCCTTTTCACTTCGTTGCGGATAGATAGTCTTTCCGACAGCATCCACGGGGTATAACCCGTTACTTCCATCAAAAGTACGTCCGGTTGCAAAATGCGGCATCGTTCGACGGTTTCAGTCGGGTTTTTGGAAATATCCACTTGATATCCGTCCAAATCCTGTACGAGAATGCGTCTTACTGCTTTTGCGTATAGTCCGCTCTGCAAATCAAGTACAACCTTTCTCAATCGTGATAACCTCCTTTTTTGAAAATCAGGCGTAAACAGAGCAATTTACACCTCTACACTATAAATATTATTGAAAGAGGTATAGGCTGTCACTGCACTTGTGACAGTTTTGGGAAAGTTTTTCAAAAAATTTTTTATTTTTTCTAAAAGAAAAAACCCGACGATTTACGTCGGGCAAAAGGTAATTGTTTTGTTTAGAATCATTCTTCGTCCGTCAGATTGGCGACAATGAGTTTGCTGTCGATGAGAGCGATCAGAAGTTCGTATTTGTTCTCGTATCCGCTTTTTTCTACGATATTGTCCAAATGCCATCTCACGTTGCGTTTTGTCATATCCAGTTCCTGCGCGATTTCTTCATAAGTATAACCTTTGACGAAATAGCGAAGTATCTTCATCTGCTTGGGGGTTAAATCCTCTGAAAAAATATCTTTAAGCGTTACGTTTGGAGAACTTTCCGGGAAAACGCGTTCGCCGTTCATCGTTCTCACCATGACGTCAATAATGTCTTTCGTGCCGTGGTCTTTGTACCACAGACTGTCTGCCGCGCCGTTTTTCGCTTTTTTCAATACGTCGGGATCGACAAGAGAAGTTACGATTACCACTTTTGTGCGTGGCGACGCTTCTTTTATGCGTTTCCCTGCGGCAAGTCCCGAATGATTGTTTTGAGTCTGGACGTCCATCAGAACAAGGTCTGTCTTTCCATAAGCACAAAGTTTTTCCGCTTCAAATGCGTCGGTAAAAGTTGCGGTAAGATTAAACCGCTCATCGCTTTCTATCATAGCTTTCAGAACTTTCTGTACGTAGAGGTTATCTTCCACAAGAACGGTATTTATCACGTGTTTTCCTCCTTGGGTAAATCGATTATCAATGCAAAATGAGGTCTATGCGAAACGTGCATTTCTCCGCCCGCATTTTCAACTGTCTGACGCAAGGACGTAAGCCCACCGCCTTCTTTTATCTCGTCTTTCGGCTTCTCTCCGTCGTTTGTGATACTCACCGTATAAAAATTATCCCGGTTTGTGATTTTAACGTTGACAGCACTTCCTTTTGCGTGCTTCTTGCAATTGGTAACACATTCTCGGCAGGCAAGAACGATTATTTTCTCCACCCTTGCACTCATGGGAATACTGCCGTCCAAAGTCAAAGATATCCCCATTGCCCCCGCTTGTTGCTCCGCCTCGTCGAAGGTATCCCGAGCCGAGTTTCCCGTTCCTGCAAAATGCCATAAGGCGTGTTGCAGATTTTTCAGCTGATCCTCCACGTTGTCCGTTTCGCCCGTGTCTATCATTTGAGATATGGCAAGCAGATTTTCTCCGCTTTCGTTGTGAACCCGTATTTTCAAAGCCAACGTTTCCTGTTCGCGCACACGGTCGGAAAGACGGTCATACAGTTTCAATATCTCTTTTATCGTTTCGTGGAGTTCTTCATTATCTTCTTTCAGTTTGGCGGTCGTTTCGTAGATCTCGGTCACGTCCTGCGCAGTTGTTTGCGTAAATCCGTTTAATTCTTCGCCTTGGAGAGATACCGTATTGAAACGCCATACCTTTCCATCGGGAAAACGGTACAGAGAACCGTCCAGCTTTTCTACGCCGCTCTCTGCGCTCGGTTGTTCAAGGGAAGAAAGAATCTCCCAAAGCATTTGCGGATAACTGCCGATAAGAGTGGAAGTCAGTTTACCCATTGCAACGTTTATGAGAATAATTCTACCGCTTTTGTCGGCAAAGCATATTCCCGAAGCAAGATTGTCAAGCGTTTCTTTGACCGATGCAGACGACAACCGCTTTTTGTTTCGTCCGTATTCCGTTGCGACAGCAAGAACGTCGTAACACAGCACGATAACCGCTATGATAAGCAGCCACACCCAAGCAATGGAAAGCGGATATATTTCAGGCTTTGTCGCAGAAGCCATGACTTAAGCGGTAAATCCCGTAAAAATCAGGAAAAGTGCGGTATTTACAATACTGCGCCACAACCGCGCGTGCGTTAAAAACTGAAAAAGCAATACAGCCAAAAGCCCCACAGTTACAAAGAATAATGCTCCGGCCAACAGATCCCGCTCCGCTATGGGTAACAAAGTGAAAATCGTCATCTTGCACCTCCCGTGAGCGGAAGGCAAAGTTCCGTTTCGCCGTCCTCTGTATCAACAACCGTTTGCGGATACGCTTTTAACAGGTTTTCCGTCTGTATTTCGCAATCGAGCGTTATCGTAATACGAAGAGCTCCTTTGATTTCATATACGTTAGCCACGATATATCTTGCTTTTTCAAGGGCTGTTTCCAGGGCTTCTTCAAAGAAGTCGTAAGCAAGCGTAAGAATATCTCCCGAAACGTATTCTTTTCCCGTTCTTACAGAGTACGTACCTTTTATTCCGTATAGTTCGAGCGCACGGTAAGATTCCGCAAATGCGTTCGTCAATTTGCTTTCGGGAAGCGAGGGCGTATAATCTGTGAGAAGGACAAAGTCTTTTCTACGTTTTATAAAACTGCCAAGCACTACGATCCGAGCGAGAATACGGCGTTTTTCTCCTTCACTTTGTGTATTGCGATAGTCTTCTACGAGCTTTTCTATTCCGTTAATCTGCCGCTGCGTTTTGCTCTGCAAAAGGTCGTATAAGCGGTTTTGTTCTTCTACGATTTTGTGTTCTTCTTCTATTTTGTAATTTTGCTCCAAAATGCTTTTGCGGTCTTTGAGTTCTTCCTGCGTTTCTTTCAATTCGCTCTGCAACGAAAGCAACTCGGAAATATCTTCCGTCCATACGGCTCTGCCGCCGCTGATCGGCATATTATGTATGAGCTTGCCATCATTCAATACGATAGGAGAAGCTTCCGCTTTTTCGAGGATTTCACGGGAGATTGGCTCTGCGTTTTCGGCACTGTATTGTACAACGTAGTGGTTATCGGTGATCTGTACCGAAAGATCGCGGGACGCACGGAACATATCCGCATATCTTGTATTGGACTGAATAAGTCCGCTTTGAATACAACTTTCAAAGAACACGGTAAAAGCCATGCTCTCAAATATAGCCAAATCCCAGCCGACTACTCTTGCAAACGGTATGCGCAATGCGTACAACACAGCGGATATGCCTGTCAGCAGGAATGAAGCCACCGGTATCCATAATCCCCATCTTTTTTTCGGCAATTTGCTCTTGAAAAACATGACCGAAAGTGCTGCAATACCGCAAGATACGCCCCAAAACACGGTCAAATAATAGCCCCAACCATATTTGTATGCTTCTTCCGTCCATATAGCCGCATCGTCTGGGAAACGGAATACACATTGATGAAGGTCGTTGGTCAGAACAAGCGCGAAAAGAAGAACGGCGGGAACAAGCAAAAGCAAAGTCGTTTTTGGCAGTCTGTATCCTTCGTGTTTTCCAATAGAGAGTGCAACAAACAAGGCTAACGTGGGGATGAACAATATCGGCAAATAATAGGCATACCAAAAATAACGGATAGCCGTTTCGCTTGTTATGAAATAGAATTTGAACGCTCGGAGCATAATCCACAAAACCATAAGGATTGCAGATAAGCAAAGAAACTTCCTTGCTTGTATTTGCATTACTCGCCGATACACCAAAAAGCCCCAAGCTGAAAACACCCCAAGATATATAAGCGTTCTCACCACGTTAAGGATTTTGTCTGCGATAACGGAAATTTCGCATAGACGTGTCACCACACGGCAAATGACGGCAACGGCAATTAACGCCGTTACAACAAGTATGGCATATATCGTTTTTTCGGATTGTTTTGTCATACTGTACCTAAATCAGATATTTACTGTTCCGTTGATTTCATTTTCCAGTTGCGTATCTTGATTCAAACTAATAATAGTTTGGTATAAATATTATATCTTAAAAGCATAAAAAAAGCAATACGACACAAGCCGCTTGACTGCATTTGTAGTAAAACATTATTAGTCCCTAAAAAGGTGCATAGAGCGAATACTAAAAATATCCTCCTTTACTACCATGTTGAGATTGTGGCATGTGCTTGTCTTGTACAAGTATTACACAAACCACTTTGGCACTTAGGCGTATGCTTGTCTTGAACAAGCATACGCCTAAGTGCCATTCGTTAAAAAAATGATTACTTTTTAAATCTATTGAGAAAGTCTTTTATGCTTTCAAACAAGCCAACGCCTGCGTTTTTGTTTTGTGCTAAAACGGTGTTCTTCCCCTCTACCTTTTTTGAAAAATCCTCACCGTGCAGAGTCCATCTGAATTGAATCACCTTACTTGATGCAACCATTCCAACTTCAACCGCCGCTTTGGTGTGAGGATGCTGTTTGATAGTGTGCAAGCATAAATCCGCATATTCATTTATGGATTTTGTAATGTCTGTTTGAATTTCAACCGATAATCGCCCTTGGGAACAGGCGTTGTCAATGATACAACAGGTATCAAAATCGTTTTGCGCAATTAAGCCATTTTCCTTATAATAATTTCTTTCTCCAACGCATATCGGCACTTCCTTAACTATCCAGCGATGTGTTTTCATTGCATTTTCGTCTGAAAGGCAAAAATATGCGTGTGATATTGCATTTGGAAAAGATCTATTGACATCCCATGTCAAATCAATATGATAAGGCTCTCCCTCTATTTTCACAATATTCCAAGCGTGCTTAACATTTTTATCGGCATTCTCATTGGTATCTCCGATCACAATCAAACACTTCGCGTCTAGCATATTTAGAAGCAATTTGAATGTTTTTGAGATTCCCTCGCAAATAGCAGTCTTAAAGAACAAAACGCCTAAAATAGTGTTGCTTTTCAAATAGTATTTGTCTATATCATCTGCAGCATTATCATCGTACAAAATGTTTTCAGCCAACACATCGTGTAAAGAAAGAACTTTTTCATACGCTGTCGTTCCTTGCACTCTTTTCAAAATGGCATTTGTAGTTTTTTGTATTTTTGGTTGTATTTGCGCCACCTCGTTTTGATTGTAAAAATATGTCACGGACACTGCAATCATACCGAGTAAGGTTTTTATTTTGATATTTCCAAAATCGACATAAAAAAGGTGGGGATTATCCAAATTGACCGCATTTATTATATAAAAAGCATCTTCAGCCGACAGCATCCCTCTATTCAAAAAAACATCTTTTTCAAATCGCTCAAAAGCGGCATATATTGTTTTATATGCCTCTTTCTCACAATTATTAAGTTTTGAATAATAATACCTGTCGTATAGCATATTTTACTATGAAAAACCATCACTATTCATCGTAATCGAAATCGTCTAAAAATCCGAAATCGTTTGAATCATCATAGTCCATATCGTCTATGAACCCTAAATCCGAAGAATCATCGTAAACTTCGTAATGTTTGGTGGTGTTGCCCGAATTTTTTAATTCGTCATAGGCATTGTCTTTTACATCATCAAAATGAACCACGCGTCCATCTTCGAAAACATCACTGCCATAATTAATCCTTCCGTAATCATCTTCATCGTTATCTGTCTCGCACCACTTCGTTTGTTTTATTGTTGCTTTATAGGCATCGAGTGATATTTTTTGTTTTTGAACATCTTCTATTTCTGGTATATTATCCAATGTAAACATATGCTTTCCCATGGTTAATGAACCAACAAATGTTTTTTCAACATCTCTGAATAAAACCGTAAGATACTTTTCTCTGTTTTCGATTTTTACATTGATAACTCTGCCGATTCCATAAAAATTATGCCATAGCTTCGTCCCAACTTTTATGTCGATGTCCATTATGGATTGATATTTTCTTTTTTTGTTCGAATTTCCATTCATAGCAATATCAATCTTTATTCCGTAAACATAATTATAAACAACGGATGTTACTATTACGGAATATGTCTTCCCTCTTTTTATATTCAAACAAATATCTTTGTTGATTTCTTTGGAAACGTACCCTAAATCCTCTCTGTTTATAGTTAAAACCTTTATGGCATACTTATCATATTTGTTTTGTGGCTCCGGCTCAAGCAATAATCTGGTACCTTGTCCCAACCGATTTGCGCAAACTAACTTATGTATCATCCGTTGCCGTCCGTCATATGTAACCCCGACAACGCTTGTTGAATACGTATCATTCTGTCCAAACAAATCAAAGCAGCAATGTATCATGTTTTCAGAAAATCCATAATCGTTTTCAAGCCGTTTTTGCCACCGAGATTTATCAAGTGCAGTGATCTGACGTGCCGAATAAATCTCCTCGCAAATTCCACAGTCTGCCATTGAAACCAATATATTCACGACAGCCTTAGAACAATCGGGATATAGATCATTGAGAATCGCCCTAAATTTTGTCCCGTTGATTATACAAGCAGGATATAATGTGAATATTTGATTCAAATCCATTTCGTCCAAAATGTTCTATCCTCATCAATGACAAAATCCGTCGGCGCAATATATTGTGCAAGAACTTGGCACATCTTTGTTCCAATCAATGTCTTTGCTGATTGTTTTCCACTGAGCCTTTGTACCTCTGTACGTTATACTCGTGAGCCCCTTACAACCTACAAAGGCGCGCTTACCGATGCTCGTCACACTATCTGGGACTGTTATGCTTGTCAAGGCGCCGCACCCCGAAAAGGCAAACTCTCCGATGTGCGTCACGCTGGCGGGAATTGTCACGCTCGTAAGCCCAGAACAAAAGAAGGCAAACTCTCCGATGCGCGTCACGCCGTCGGGGATTGTAATTGATGTGGCAGGTTCATTGTTTATATACAAGTTCTTGTTGCTTGCACCTTTTCTCATCAAATTGCCTAATCCGCTAATATTGCACCATGCCGCTATATCCGTGATATATATATCTTGAAGTTTGTCGCATCCATAGAAGGCAGAATCGCCGATGCTCGTAACGCTGTTCGGGATTGTAATGCTCGTAAGCTCAGTGCAATTATAGAAGGCAGAATCAGCAATGCCTAATGTTCCTTCTTTTAATACAATCGAGGTGTTGCTTGGCGTCTCGCCTTTGTACTTATAAGCGACTTTTCCTGCGTACACAAGTCCATCAGGTTGATTGTTATACCAAGTAGTGTCATTGAAGGCATCCCAACCGATACTCGTCACGCTGTCAGGGATCGTTATGCTCGTCAAACTACTGCAACCACGGAAGGCATAAGAAGGAATTGCCGTTACTCCATTCGGGATTGTAATGGATGTGGCAAGTTCATTGTTTATATACAACTTCTTGTTGCTTGCGCCATATTTCATCAAATAGTACAATCCTGAAATATTGCACCATGCCGCTATATCCGTGATATATATGTCTTGAAGTTTTTTGCAATAAATGAAGGCCCAAAAGCCGATGCTTGTTACGCTGTTGGGGATTGTTATGCTCGTAAGTTCCTCGCAACCAGAGAAGGCATTATTGCCGATGCTCGTCACGCTGTTTGGGATTGTTACGCTCGTCAAATCGCTGCAGTCTTTAAAAGCAGAATCTGCGATGCCAAGAGTGCCATTTTCGATAACGATTGAAGTGTTGCTTGGCATTGAGCCTTTATATTTATAAACTACTTTGCCCGCATACACAAGGCCATCGGGTTTATTGTTATACCATACCGTATCATCAAAAGCTCCATATCCGACACTCGTCACGCTGTCTGGAATCGTGATACTTGTCAAACCGGTGCAATCTTTGAAGGCACGATATCCGATGCTTGTCACGCTGTCCGGAATTGCTATACTTGTCAACTTTCTACAACCACTGAAGGCAGAGCTACCAATATTCGTCACGCCATTACCGATTATAACACTCGTCAAACTGCTGCAACCATAAAATGCTTCATAGCCGATGCTCGTCACGCTTTCTGGAATTGTGATACTCGTTAAACTGCTGCAATTATAGAAGGCATATGACGCGATTGTTGTTACATCATCGGGGATTGTGAGTGATGTAACAAGTTTATTATTGAGATACAAGTTCTTGTTGCTTGAGCCATAGCCCATCAAACTGTCTAATCCGGAAATATTGCACCATGCCCCTATATCCGTGATATATATGTCTTGAAGGTTGCTGCAATCTTTGAAGGCATAATTGCCGATGCTCGTCACGCTGTCTGGGATTGTGATGTTCGTCAAACCGCTGCAACCACGGAAGGCAGAACCACCGATGCTCGTCACGCTGTTGGGGATTGTAATAGATGTGGCAAGTTCATTGTTTATATACAACTTCTTGTTGCTTGCGCCATAGTCCATCAACTTGTCCAATCCTGAAATATTGAACCATGCCGCTATATCCGTGATATATATGTCTTGAAGTTTATTGCAATTATAGAAGGCTTGATAGCCGATGCTCGTCACATCGTTGCCGATTATCACACTCGTAAGTCTGGTGCAACCATAGAAGGCAGATGAGCCGATGCTCGTCACACCATCAGGGATAGTTATGCTCGTAAGCCCTTTACAATTATAGAAGGCTCCGTAGAGAATATTGCCACCTATCAAAGTCACGGATTTCAATGATGACGGAATGTAATATGTTGTAGATGTCGTTGAGAACGTACTACTTCCATAATAATATTGCTTTGTTGCAACACCGCCGGTATAACTTGACGTGCCAAAAATATATCCAAACGGATATTGATGGGTAACACTGCTTGTAACACCCGCTTTTGCTCCAACAAACGGGATGGTTATGTTTTCAAGAGACGAACAACCTTTGAATGCCCCTAAACCTATGCTTTTTACATTGTCCCGGATTGTCACGCTCGTAAGCCCGTTGCAATCACAGAAGGCATAATCGCCGATGCTCGTCACGCTGTCAGGGATTGTGATGCTCGTAAGCCCGCTGCAACGCTCGAAGGCATACTTGCCGATGCTCGTCACGTTGTCCGGAATGACAACAACCGAAGATCTTCCTTTGTACTTTTTCAAAGTTCCATTTTCTATTTCAAAATCTTTTGGATTGCCTGCAAAATTGGTATTCGTCTGTTTTGTGGTCTTGTTTTTTGCTGGTGTAGATTGTGGCAGTGGTTTTTTTCCTGATTTTGTTGTATTTTTTGGAAAATTTTCTTTCTTTGACGCTGATTTAGACGGAGCAACAGCAGATGCGTTGATATTTTCGTGAGATCTCACGTTGTTTGTTGTTTGTGGCTGTTTGGCACTGTCGTATATTATCAACGAAAAGCATTCGGATATAATTTTTTGTGATAAACCGTAATCATCTTCAAGCTTTTTTTGCAACCTTGCCGCAACCAACGTTGAAGATTCCGCCGACATTTGCATTTCGGAAATAATGCCGTCGTTCGCCATAATCGTCAGTGTGTTCACTATTGCTTTCGGTACGTCGGGATACAAGTCTTTTAAAAAAGCCTTAATTTTTGCACCATTTGACACACACTCCGGATGTTCTTGTAATAATTGTTTGAAGTTTATTTTATCCATTGTTTTTTAATTCTTTATCTTTTTTGATTTTTACTCTCTTTATAAATTCCCATCACCACGAATTTCCATAATTGGCGAGTCTAGGTGGATTTCAGAATCACAATTTGCACAAACAACGTGGCTCGTTTTTCCGTCCCGGCAGGATATTTTTCCACATACTCTACACAAGAAAAACGTAGGATTTCCGCAATTCGGACACCCGGGATACTCTTCCCCAACGTCAAAACTGCCTTTTACGGGATTCGTATACCCCTTTTCTCTCTTGTTTGCACCTTCTTTCAATGGAAATGCCCATTCGTCTTCCAATTTTTTGCCGTTTTTCGTATCGAATCGTATGCCGAACAGTTTGTTAGTTTCAGAGCAACGGCACATCACCGCAATCATTTCTTTTGTAATATCATTCTCTTTTGTATATCAAAGTGACATCAACGTGTTATTTGCCTCTTGTAATGCTTTGATTATGGATGTTTTCGTAATTTTAAGTTTTTCATTTACAATACATTCAAAGATTGGCGGATATCCAGGTTCTGCACGCATCATTTCTAACCCGCTAGAATAGCCGTTCATCCCTTTTATGCTATGTGGCATCGGGCCAACGATAATAGCAGAAATTTTGTCACTGTATCTAAGTGTTTTCAAATTCGTATTTGTGAGTTTTTCATAATCCGATACAATATCTGCTGTAAATCCGTAGGTTTTTGACAACCACCTTATATACGAAACAAGAGAATTCTTTATGTCGCCCATAAATTTAATCGTTTTCCCGTCAAGATTTTTCAGTTCATTATCAGGTTTGTTTTCAATATCAACAATCTCTTGTACATTATCCTGCTTAGTTTTAGATTCTTCTTCTGCATCTTCCTCATCCCACAATTCAATGTCATCCGCCGATACACCCGGCATAATGAACACTACTGGGTTTTTTGCATAATCAACGATATCGCTTATTGCTTTTTTTGCTTCTTCTTGAATCGCTTTTTTATCGATTAATGCATAAGTTTTTGCAAAATGTTCATTAATGTGCGAAATGAACAAGTTTTTATCGTCATTTAGTGTTTTTGGCGACAAAAAATTTGAACAATAATAATTACAAAGGCTAACGACGGCGTGTGTTAACTTCATTGTTTGTGCTTCATTTGCTCTCGAATTAATTGTGTTAATTCTATCAAACAACGCATGCGGGTGGTCAATAAAATACAGCGGCGTTCTCCTTCCGTATATGATTATTTCATAACGGATAAACCAAGATGGTTTTATGACCTGTTCGGAAACCAAAACCGTGTCCTTGTATAGTTGCATTATATTGTTGGAATGAACATAATCATTCCATTTAACATATTGCTGAATTAATCTATAACAAATTTTTGAGAAAATTTTACTCTGAAGAGATTTTTCAATTGTTCTAAACGAGTCAATTCCGTGTGCCATTAACTCATCATAGATTCTATCTATTGTTGAAACATCGGTTAACTTCTCAAGATCTGATGGTGTAATCATTTGTATTCAACTCCTTTTTAATCAAAAAACGATGTCTGGATTTGTGTCACTTTGCTTGATTTTCTTTGTTTTTTCGGTTTTTCGTTTTGTAACGATTGCAGATATTTTTTATGAATGATTTCTTTATTCTCAATTATCTCTTTGTCCGAAATCTCTGTTTTTGTCGCCTTAATCGCATTTTTTAATAAGATATATTGAAAATCAAAAACACATTTTAGTTCTTTCGTTAAACTATCGATTAACTTTTTGATTTTTTCTTCATGCACACCTATACAATGATAGTATTCGATCTTTGGGTTGATATAACGGCAAGAAAGATTATTAAGCAGAATACACTCTTTTTTAGGTTCGATGCTGTTATATTCGGCAAACCGCCTATAATCGATACAACGATCGTTTTCTTTACACGTTATTGCGTATAATAATTCGATATTTTTGTATTCTGCATAAATATCTGTCATTCCATGTAAAAGCGCCCAAAGTGATAATGTAACGTTTGAAAACCCCGCGCCGCGCATTCCAAACTCTATGATGTTTTCACAAAAATGATCTTGTCGATAATCAAAAAACGTATATAAAAAATATATCGGCGCAAGTTTAGGATTTTCGTTTAACAATAATTGGATACGATTTCTTGCCCGTTTATCTTCAAAAACAGTCTTCATTTCTTCTCTGGATGACGCTTCCGTTTCTGCAAGAAAATCGTGTAAAAACCGTTCTTTATCATCAAAAGAATAGCCATTTTTCAAAATAGCAGAAATCGCCGGCGTGTATATACTATCTGCCCGAATTCCGTTTAACGCCATAATATAGTCGGCGTCTTTTGAAGTCAAATATCTTATATTCTTGGAAACAATCTCCGGCAAAACGGGTTTGTAAAAACTGTCACATATAACCTTGTCAAACGGTATTTCATATGAACCTATAACCGAGTACAGACGATGAGAAAAACTCCCGTCATAAGGCATTCCTCCTTGTATGAACATCAAATATGCGGCATTAATTCTATCTTCTTTTTGAGATTTTTCTCTTACATCTTTTTCTTCGTCGGTTTCATTTGCCAAATTGCTTAACAAATCTACACTGAATTCAGCTTCGTCATCTTCATTATCCAAAAGCATCTTGCCTTCCGATTTTGAAAATGCTTTTATAACGTTATCAACGTCTTTGTCATCTAATGCAACAGAAACATTGTATGCTCCTTCCCTGATCAATTGCTTTGGAATGATAAGCGTTGTATCACCCTGCAAAAACTGAATCTGTTTATCAATGTAAAAAATATCGCTGACATTAAAAAACGTGATAGGATGAGCAACCTTAACTGCATAGGCAGACGCACAGTCTGCAACTTTTACTGGCTTTATAGTTCCGTCAGAAAAATACGCCTCTACTGTTTCATCGGTCGGCAATAAAACCTTTAAGACTACCGGAACATCCGCTCCGTCCGTTTTACAATTATTAAGTATAATATTGGCGTTGACCCCACCTTTCCAAAACAACAAATAATTTTGTCCCAAATCGGATAATGTTCTGTTTTGTTCGTTATGGTATGACAACGGTTCTATTTTGTAATTTACCAAATAATTCTTTAACGCTCGCTGATTTGTATAAAAATAGAAAGATTCAAATTCCATTATTATTTCTCCATATCGAAGTATTCTTCATTCTCTTTTATTACGTTAAGTACCGGTGTTGACTGATGATAATGGCAATTAAAAACAAATGTTAATGTTTCTTTTGCACGAGTGGCGGCAACATAAAACCTATTTTTATCTGCGGGAGATTGCAATTGATTTTTTTGGCAATCAAGCAAATAAACATCATCAAACTCCATCCCTTTTGACGTTTGATATGTTACGAGAAACACACCCGTCTGATTTAAATCGTTATATTCATCCATATTGCATTCCTTGCTAAACTTATAAAAGAATTTATTGTCAGGAATAATCTTGTTTGCGACACAATTATCCAAAAACGCTTTTGCGCTTTTAAACGTTGCAAAATCCGGGACAATTACACCAACTTGTCTGTTCAATTGATAAGCCATGTCTGCAATATCATTGAACAATTGCTGATCTAAGGCCGAAAACATAACTTTCGGTTTGCTTCCTTCCGGACGATTTTTAGCTACAACTCTTAGCGAAAAATTATTGCTGCCATAGTTGTTGTAAAACAACTTTGCAACACGTTCAATCGCTACAGTGTTGCGAAAATTGTCTATTAAATCATAAAAAGAATCTTGCAACGACAATTCGCTCAATATTTGATTGCACTCTACCCCTGCCTTGCGTAAGATTTTTGTAGGCTCCATGTCAGTTTCCTTTCCTACCTCTTGTGCCTCGTCAAAAGTCACTATGAGCCTGTCGGTAATAAGACTCAAAAAATCAAATGCTTCGTAAGGCAAATCTTGCCCTTCGTCAACAAAAATATCGTCATACCGTATATCTTTTTTATCTTTATCGCTCAAACGGTTATATGCGGCGGTAAGTTTTCCCCATTGCGGCCAACCGGTTGAATCATATCCGTATTCGCGGTTTATAACGCGAATTAACGCTTGCGGATCGTCATCACATTGATAGTCGTTCGCATAATCGCCTAATTTATACTCGATTCTTTTTGCCAATTGCCAGCAAAAACTATGTATTGTGCTGCTTTTTACGTTGCAACCTTTTATCATTGCGCTCAAAGGTCTTGAATATGTAAGCAAAATTTGTTTTTTATTGCTGTCAAGCCCCATCCCGGACATTGCAAGTATTGTTTTCCCTGTTCCTGGACCACCGACAACGGCAAGCCTTTTTGATGTTGCCATTTTATCTACAATATGTCTTTGCAACGGGCTTAGTTTACTGTTATCCAACCTTTCCATTTAGCATGCTCCTTTTCTTAATCTAAATAATTACCGCGATTGACGGATCATCGTCAATTCTTTTAGTATCAATTCCGTTTTTATTTTTTCACTCCCCATACGACAGGTCTGTGCCCCGGATTCCAACCACTACTCCACCCGATCGGCTTGCTTTTTGCTTCACAATAAATTGTCAAATTCCTACAACCACTAAATGCTTCGTCACCGATGCTCGTCACGCTGTCGGGGATTGTTATGCTCGTAAGCCCGCTGCAATTACAGAAGGCATAAGACGGGATTGCCGTTACTCCATCCGGGATTGTAATAGATGTGGCAAGTTCATTGTTTATATACAACTTCTTGTTGCTTGAGCAATACATCAAATAGTACAATCCTGAAATATTGCACCATGCCGCTATATCCGTGATATATATGTCTTGAAGTTTTTCGCAATAACGGAAGGCAAAATAGCCGATGCTCGTCACGCTGTTCGGAATCGTTATGCTCGTAAGTCCGGTGCAACCAC
>ENA-UONV01000357-UONV01000357.1-human-gut-metagenome-genome-assembly--contig:-CS4-NODE-357-length-57693-cov-8.357473_pt1 | contig 57693 bp, 78 predicted proteins | sample MGYA00242461_ERZ724008 | MGnify/ENA metagenome assembly ERZ724008 | reverse complement strand
TCCTATTCAATTATTCTTCCATAACTTCCAACATCATTTTGGCCCCCAGCTTGAAGCTGTTCTGGAAGATCAAGCAATCTGTAATGGTCTGATATTCTCGCACGCAATCGGCGTATTTGTCGAACAATTCTTTCTGCTCGTCTGTCATGGTGAATTTGAGTTTTTCTTCGTTCTTGCAAATCAGCTCCAGGAGCTTCTTGTATTCTTTACAAGAGGATGTGTCATACTCGGTTGGTTCAATATTGCCATACCAAAATTCTTCAAGAATTCTCATACCACATCCTCCTCGTAGATCATTTCACGGAGAATGATCTCCTCTGCTCGGTTGCGGATGCTGCTCATAGCTCCAACCCATGCCATCTGATCGTGCTGCTTCATGCACTCTGTCACGCCCTCAGTAGCTTTCATTTGCTCAGAGATAAGTTCAAGGCGGCGCTGTGCCTGTTCGTTCAGATCAGCCAGATACGTCCACAGTTTGCCGCTAAGGCACAGGTCGTTAAAACGGATGGGATTGTGCTCCTTGATATAATCTCTGTGCATACGCCCCCAACGACCAATAGGTCTGGCTTCCTCCGGTAAGCAAATATCGGGAATATAGTAATCACCGCAACGGATATAGTTCAGTTCTTGCATCATATGTACCTCCACAAAAGCGTTTTACGGGTAAAAAAAGAAGCGATACTCGGTTATCAAACCAAGTATCGCTAACTTTTGTTTAGCCAACCCCGTCTGACAGATGCCGTAAAATAGTTAAATTTTTAGTTTAACTGTTTTACGAGCACCCGCCATTTGGCGGGTTTTATTTTTGGCGGAGAAGGCGGCGCGAAATCTGAACACAAATCCGCGCCTTCCTTAACCACTTGTTCCGCAACTTGCGCTGTAATTTCGTTGTTGTCGCCTGAATAATTCAAATGTAGCAACAGTCTGCCGTCATCAAACAGATAAGCAGCTTGGAGGAATGTTTCAACAAGATAGATCCGCCAGCTCACATCATCAATGTCGCCATCTCTGAATTTTTTAAGGAAATAGACGACCTCTGATCTTTTGAGAGAAGGGCTGTTCGCCTGCTCTTTTGCAATCCCCTGCTCAACAGATACCCTTTCAGATTCCAACTCCACAAGATGGCTTTTCAAACTGTCGGTGATAAATCCGCTGTCTATTAAGGACATTGTGTTCTTGATGGCAGTTTCTATTTTTTTAAGACGTTCTTCCATACCGCTCGATGGAGAACTCTTTTTTTGCTTTTCTTGCCATTCCATATATCTGTCAGCGAACGCCTCAATAACATTGTCATCGTTTGCGATCTCAACGAGCTTTTGAACAACAATATCTTCAATCCATTGTTTGGGTGCGCGTTCTTTGTCACACTTTTTGAGTCTCCTGTTATTACAGGTATAGTATTGGTATACTCGTCCGGTCTTTGACGTTCCGCCGTCTCCGGTCATCAGCTCACCGCAATGACCGCAAAACAGCTTTCCGGTCAGCAGAAATCCGCCGTCTATTTTTTTAGATGCAGGTTTTTCATGATGTGCTTTTAACATTTTTTGAGCCTTATCAAATGTTTCTCTATCTACAATTGCAGGTATCCCATTTTCGACTCGGATATCTGCATACTGATAAACTCCGCAATACTTTTCGTTTTTGAGCATCCGCCTCAAAGAGTTCTTGTTGAACAGACCGCCTGTCCATGTACGAAAACCCTCGTTGTTCAGATCGCGATAAATGTCTGTTGCAGGTCTGCCGGCGACATATTCCTCGAAGATCCTCTTGACAATCGGAGCTTGTGTGGGATTCTGTTCCCATTTCCCGTCTGCCCCTTTTTGCAGACCATAGCAGTATTGTCCGAGAGTTTGGAGCTTCAAAGCCGAATCATACATTCCGCGTTTGACGTTTTGGCTGAGGTTTGCGGAATAATATTCTGCAAAGCCTTCCATAACAGATTCAAGAATGATTCCCTCGGGACCGTCAGGAATAGATTCTTTTGCGTATAGAATGCGTACACCGTTTTGCTGTAATCGGTACTTGTAAACCGCGCTGTCATAGCGGTTACGAGCAAAGCGATCACCTTTCCATGTTATGACAAATGCAAACTGCCCTTTTGCGCTGTCTTTTATGAGACGCTGAAACTCAGGACGTTTGTCCGACGTGCCGGAGATTGCATGGTCGCAGTATTCGCCAACAATCACGATGTTGTGTCTCTTTGCGTATTCGCGGCATTCTCGAATCTGTCCTTCAATGGATTCTTCGCGCTGACCTGAGGAAGAATACCGTGCATATATAACGCCGCGAGTAGCTTGTAATTCATTGCCCGTTTTAGTGTCGCGCATATTCCGTTGCATACCTTTCTAACCCTGATTTTTTCGAACATAAGATAATTATATAACAGATTTTTGTCGAAATCGCTCACATGTTATACTATATCTTTTTGATGACAAACCGTAAATAAAATGATATAATCATAACTGCACCGGTGCCAAACTCTATGAAAGGAGTAAGGCAATCATGAAGAAGGACAAAGAGTCTCACCGCAAGGAAAAGACTGACGCCGACAGCCGCAAGACTATCATTGAAGCTGCCGCTATGTTTTCACGCCTTTCGCCCGATGTGCAAGATTCGATAATCGCCTTAGTTAAGAGCCTTTTATCGGAAAACAAATGATACCGGATGAGCAGCTACACCCGGAGATGATCTTCACTGATTGTCTTCGGGCTTCCTATTCCCATAAAACCTTTTTCAAGTCATTGTAAGCGTCGCGAACACTTTCATCAGTTCCTGTGCCAAATGACTTATCCCGTAGCGCGCGATAAACATCGTACGAATTAAAGTATACATCACCGTCTCGCCATACTTCTGTACCGACTAATGTGTTCTTGCCGTATTCTTTTATTTCCGAGTTGTAAAGCGATTCTTGCAGTATAACATTTCGATTCAATTTCGTTGCCGCTTCGTCTGATGTTAGTTTGCCTGAAAAATAGTCTTCAACAATTTCAATAACGGCTTCTCCGTATTTATACATACCGTCGCTGATATTGTCCTGCCTTTTTACAGATGCCGAGCATCCGATAAGGGACACAAGCACCGAGCAAAGCAAAATAAAATAGATAATAACTTTTTCTTTAATCTTATACATCATTGATTCGACAGAATTCCTTTGATTTGTGAAATAATAAGCGACTGTTGTTCATTTGTGAGTTTTTGGAAAAGATCAACGAATTCCAGTAGGCGAGAATCATCTCGGGAAGAGCTCTGCAGCTCAAGCTCCAAAGACAGGTTGACCGGCATATCATCCGCTTGGATAAGCAAGTCATTCAGCGAAATATTCATTGCAGAAGAAATTGCTTTTAGTGCTGCAATTGATGGCATGATGGGTTCGTTCGTTTTGGGGTTAATGCCCTTTTCAAGCATAGATATATACCCATTGGAAATATTGCACTTCAAAGCAAATTGTCTTTGCGATAGATTGTGATCTTCTCTATATCTTCTGATTACTTCGCCAATTGTCACCAAAATCGCCTCTCTTTCGTGTTCACTATATTATACACCACAAAGCCCCAGAAGTCAAGAGAAAGCGTGAAAAAAATTAAACAAATTTGTTCAAAACACTTGACAACGGCACGGAAAGGTGGTATTATATATGTGCAACCGATTAAACAGCACACAGAAAGGAGAAACATAATGGGCTATAAGATCAAGGAATTGCGTGACGCAAAACGTATGACACAAGAAGAACTCGCAGCCAAAAGCGGTGTCAGTCGTACCATCATCTCGCTACTTGAAAACAATTCTACGCACAGCACATCCACAAAAACATTGGTGAAACTTGCCACCGCCCTTGGGGTCACGGTTGACCAAATTTTTTTTGGCGACGGTGTTTAATCGATTAAACGAAGCTGAAAGAGGTACCGGCAATGGACAACGTGGAAACGAAAGTCAGAGTTGATCCTGATTTGATTTCCGATGCCGATTATGAAGTCGGATGCAGGGTTTTGTCCTCGGCTATACGTTTGTTTTTTTCGCAGCCTGGTGTGCGTGAAGACTACGAGGCGTGGCTGAAAACCGAAGAGGGACAATTGGCTGACTTGCCGCCCAAAGAACGAAAAAAGCGGCTCAAAGCCGCACGAAAGGAATGATTATATGAAATGTGTAATCTGTGGTGAGAAAATCTCCGGACACGGAAACAACGCCGACCCAGTCAAAAGGGGATGTTGCTGTGATGACTGCAACCTCAAAGTTGTTGTTCCGGAACGACTCAAAAAACTCTATGCCACACGAAAGGAGCAAAGAAAATGAAGCAAGGAAGAAGCTTACAGGAGCTTGCCGTAGAAATTCAGCGGCAGCAGGAAGCAAAAAAGGATTACCTCGTCGAAACGTCCTCGATGTATATGACCTCGGACGGAAATCTTGAAGTCGATGGGCTTGAGCCGCTGTTTCACGTAAACGATATTGCACACGCGCAAATCGGTCAGTATCTCGAAATTCCGTCTCGGTATTACGAAAAGATGCGTCTCGAAAGTTCCGATTTACTCGCGGACAATGTGAATCACTGGCTACATAAGCCTACGGACTCTCAACCTCCGCGCAGAATGCTTAGAACGCTTGACGATAACCTCAGAGCGTTTCTTTCCGACCGATATCGTCGCATTGATAATACCGCTGTTGCCGAAACGGTACTCCCGGTAATATCGCAAATGGAAGGTGCGAGAGTGGAAAGCTGTGAAATAACCGATGAGAAGATGTACATCAAGGTTGTGAATCAGCGTATCGAATCACAGGTCAAAGTCGGTGACATTGTTCAAGCCGGAATCATTATCACCAATTCAGAGGTCGGACGCGGAAGTGTAAGTGTATCGCCGCTTATTTACCGACTCGTATGCAGCAATGGAATGATTGCTCAGGACGGTCAGGTTCGGAAGAATCATGTCGGACGGACGAACGATATCGGATATGACTTCTCCATCTTCCGCGATGAGACCATTGAGGCAGATGACCGCGCATTCCTCATGAAGGTGCGTGATGCAGTCTCTGCGGCTGTTGATCAGACGGTGTTTGAACGTCTTGTTCAGCAAATGCGCGACGCAACCGAATCCAAGGTTGAAGCGATTTCCGTACCGAAAGTTATGGAGTTGACCTCTAAGCAGTTCGGCATATCCATTAACGAAAACGAAGGGGTTCTCGGACACCTTATCAGCGGCGGCGATCTTTCGCTGTATGGTGTTGCAAATGCGGTAACGCGCTACGCGCAGGATGTAAAAAGCTATGACCGCTCTACGGAGCTTGAAGCCACAGGTTATAGAATTCTCACAATGGCGCCGAAGTTGTGGAATTCAATCTTATCTACGGCGAGAAAGGAAGTGTAAGAGATGAAACATCCGGTTTGCCCCGATTGCGGAGCTAACCTTGATTTCGGAGAAAAATGTGACTGCAAAAAGAAAAACGGATCGCCCGACGCCAATCAGAACGATCCGAGGACAGACGCAAAATCTTGTTCCCGTTCCAGTATACCACAAACGGTCAAAAAAATCAAGGGAAATCCACTGAGAGAGCTACGCATATCAAAAAACATCCCTGCAAAAGAGATGATAACGGTTGTGCGTGAAATCTACCCGAAGTACGACAAAATGCTCCAATCGAAATGCGAGCATGGTGACGAATACGGAGTCGATATCCGCTATGACGCGATGGACGCTCTGCTGGCGAAGTATGCTCCGGAATTGCTCGAAGCAGAAAAGCGAAGACGTCAAGGCGGTCACAAGCTGACGAAGCGAATCGCTTGCCGGCTTGAAGATGATGAATATGACAGACTCGTCAAATGCGTCAAAGAAGACGGATTCGATCAGATGAACGCTTGGCTTGTTTTCACGGTCAGGCAGTATCTGAAAAAGAAAGCCGCTGAAATGACAGAAGTAAAATTAAGGATGGTGTAAACATGGCAGATACCTACAACACACAGGAAGCTTTGAACGCACAGGCGGAATACTGTGCGAAAAGAGGAATTCCGAACTTCGCGCCGGGACTTGACGGCAAGTGCTATCGCTGTAATCGCGATATATACAGACCGTTTACGCACCCGGACGGACATGTGACAGGCATTACGGTTGAGAGCGCAAAGAATTCTCTCGTTATCGGATGCCCTCACTGCAACTACTCATTCGTAGATTAAATTTTGAAATTATAAAGGAGCAAAAACAATGATTAAGCAAGCAAACGAACTCACATTCGGAGACAAGAAATTCTCGATGATCCTCTATGGTGCGCCCGGCGTCGGCAAGACTACGCTTGCGCTGTCCGCGCCGAATCCCGTGCTGATCGATTTCGATAAGGGTGTAAGCCGTGTCAAAGCCTATCACAGACGCCTGACGATTGTATGCGACACCTACGAAGAAGTTCTGAACGATATTCAGGCTCCCGAAATCAAGGATTGTGAGACAATCATCATCGACACGGGCGGAAGCTTTGTCAGCTACTTACAGGACTACGTAATGCGCGAAAATCCTGCGGTAAACAAGCAGAAGAACGGAGCTATCTCGCTCAAGGGATTCGGAGCTGTCAAGCAGGAATTCCAGCGTTTCACGAACATGGTGCGTGACGTGATGAACAAGAACGTTATCTATGTTTTCCACTCCGATGAGCAGAAAGACAAGGATGGCAACCCTCAGCAGAGACTTCTCTGCGAAGGCGCAGCGCGTAACATCGTTTGGCAGCCGTGCGACTTCGGCGGATATGTGCAGATGATCGGTAATACGCGCGTCGTAACATTTACCCCGACACAGGAGTTTTTCGCAAAAGGATGTTACGGAATCGAGGGGCAGTTCAATGTCCCTTCGATCGGTCCTGCCGATAAAAACGAATTCCTCACAAATCTTTTTGAAAAAGCTCGTGCAAACATTGAAGCGGACAATGAAGCATTCGCTCCGCTGAAAGAGCAGTATGACGCAACAATGATTGAAGTGCGTAAGATCCTTGACAATATCAAAACGGTCGATGACGCAAATGCAGCTGTGGCTTCACTCCCCTCTCTGAACCACGCTCTTACATCGAAGAAAGAGGCGAGCGCGCTTCTTTCGGAAAAAGCGAAAGAACTCGGTTTTGCATGGGATAAGACAAGCAAAGGCTATATTGTTCCGGCTGCGGAAAGTGTGGGTGCGAACTGATATGCGTTATCTGATTACGCAGACGCTGTTAAGCTCGTGGAACTACCTCTTTTCGTGTCGTGAAGAAAGTAAGGACGATGCATATGCCGACTTTATGGATACGCTCAATCGCACTCCGAAATTGACAACCCCTGAAATGCAGAACGGCATCGACTTTGAGAACCTTGTCTATTCGATTGCAAATGGTACATTCAAAGTACCATTTGCGCCGACAGGAGAAACCGCCACAGTCATGGGAGATACCGTTATTATGGAAAGCAGCAAGCTTCCTAAGTGGTACAACGGCGCAAAGGCTGTTGCAACACTGATAACGGGTGCTCCTGTGCAAGTAAAGGCACAGCGCGAGGTTTCGATAGCAGGAATGGATTTGCTCGTATACGGCGTTTTAGACGCTCTGAAAGCGGCAACGATTTTTGATGTCAAATTCAGCAATAAGGGTTTTGGCTCTGCTGAGCTTGCAGGAAAATATCTCGAAAGTCCGCAGCACCCCACTTACTTGTTTCTTATTCCCGACGCGATAAAGTTCACGTACCTTGTTTCCGATGGTGAGGATATCTATACCGAGACGTATACACGCCGCAACACAAGACCTTTTGAGGAGATAGCCAAAGAGTTTCTTGATTCGCTTCGAGATATGAAACTGCTTGAAGTGTACAAGAGCAAATGGGCTGCAAGATGATCGGCAGATTAAAGGATCTGTCATTTACCCGTAACGGCGAGCAGATAATTGCTATCACCGTTAAATCCGATGTCAGCGAGCTGTTTGATGAGCTGAAAGATTTTGATATAGACATCGAAATCAAACGTCACCGCGTCAAACGCTCGCTCGACGCGAATTCTTACTGTTGGGTGTTGTGCAGCAAAATCGCTGACAAGCTTGCCGACGATGATGTGCGCAACACCAAAGAATCCGTTTATCGTGAAGCAATACGTCAGATCGGCGTTTATAAGGATTTTCGGGATCTTTCGCCCGATGATGCTAAGACGCTGCGTACGGCATGGCAAATGCTCGGTACCGGTTGGGTGACAGAACAGGTCGACTATTCGCAGGACGGCGAAAACGTTACGGTACGCTGCTATTATGGCAGTTCGCAGTATAACACCAAGCAGATGTCACGTCTGATTGACTGCTTGGTGCAGGACTGCGAAGCACTCGGTATACCCACAGAAACCCCGGAAGAAATCGAAAGAATCAAATCGCTATGGGCGAATGCCCCGAAAGGAAAGAATTATGAACAACAATAGAAAGCCCACTAAGAACGCTCGCAAGGATAACTATTCTTGGATCGGAGAAGGTATTTCCGTCTTACAGGAAGAGATTGAACTCACTTTGAGACCTGACAATATGAGCATTTCCAAAAAACGCTACGAAGAACTTATCAAAAAAGAAGCAATGCTCGAAATAATCAGCAAGATGTTTGATAGCGTATCAGGGTATGATTTCCGTAACACTGTCGGATATGTTCTTGGGAAAGAGAGCCGAGAATGAGCCTCAATTTGAACAAAGTAATCTTAGCCGGACGGCTTACGGCAAAGCCGGAACTGAAATCAACGCCGAGCGGCGTATCTGTTACAACGTTTTCGCTTGCTGTCGATAGAAGAGTTGCGAAAGATGCAGAAAAGAAAACAGACTTTATCAACTGTGTTGCATGGAGAGGGACAGCGGAGTTCATCACAAGGTACTTCGATAAAGGCTCTGCGATCTGCATCATAGGTAACATACAAACGCGCTCTTGGCAGGACCAGAACGGGGGCAAACGATACGCTACGGAAGTTATTGCTGACGAGGCAAGTTTTGTTGAAAGCAAAAACAGCGGACAGCAAAACCCGAACGCGCCATCTTTTGCGCCACAGGAAGCTCCGCAATTTGAGGAACTCGGTCCCGATGACGATTTGCCGTTCTGATGCAAAGGAGTAATTATCATGGCAACAGGAAAGCGTTACTATTGGATGAAGCTCAAAGAGTCTTTTATGACCTCGGACACAATCGACTACTTTATGAGCCAAAAAGATGGCGCGAATTATGTTGTTCTCTATCAAATGCTTTGCCTTAAGACGATCAACACGGATGGTCGTTTGTCGCGGCAAATCGGAGAAATCATCATCCCTTATGACATTCCCAAAATACAAAGGGATCTAAAATGGTTTTCTACCGACACGATCCGCGTAGCTCTTGAGCTCTTCAAGGCATTCGGACTGATTTATGAGGATGTTGACGGCGTGCTTACATTGGCAGATCACAAATCGCTTGTCGGAAGCGAAAGCGATTATGCACAGCAAAAAATGGCTCAACGTCAGCAAAGAGCATTAAATGCAAGTGTGGACAATGTCCACACTAATGTCCACGAGAATGTCCATACAGATATAGAGAATAGAGAGAAGATAATAGAGAACAGAGAAAAGAGTACAGATAAAGAGGTCAGAGAAGATAACTCAGAGAAGCGAGACGCTTCTCTGGAAGACCTGTCTTGCCCCTTTTCAAAAATTCGTGATCTGTATCATAGGATTTGTATTTCATACCCGACTATCAAAGCTATCGACGGCAATCGAAGAAAAGCCGTAGCTGCGAGATGGCGTACATACAAATCTCTCGATACATTCGAAGAGTTGTTCAGGCTTGCCGAAGCTTCTCCGTTTTTGAAAGGCGAAAATGAGCGTAATTGGTCCGCAGACTTCGATTGGATGATGAAGCCGACAAACTTCACGAAAATCCTCGAGCGCAAGTATGAAGAGCGGCACACAAACGAATTCAAGGCTACGAACAGCGTATTTGGTACGTTGCAACGTATGCACGAGGAGGCGTGCCGGGATGACGAAGCAGGAAGTAGTTGAAGCGGTAACTTTGATAGTTATGAGCTATCCGGCGTCTTTTAAGGACGAAACCGTTGTACAAGCCATGGTTGAGGTGTGGCACAAGATGTTCAAGGACGATAACCCGAAACTTGTATCATTGGCAGTGCAGAAGCACATCAGCACAAACAAGTGGCCGCCCAGCATTGCCGAAGTCAGAGAGCAAATGGTTTCCTTACAGCGTCCGGACATTCTGCCGCCTGACATTGCATGGGCTATGGTATCTGACAGAATTTACGGAGACGGAAATCATCTTTATGACATCCAAGGTGTGTTTCCTCCGCTGATTGCCCAGGTGATTGAAACAATTGGATGGTCAAGCTTGTGTGATATGAGTCATGGCCAATATGCCGGGTACTACAACGGACAAGACAAGCAGACATTCATGGAACTATATAAGCCGGCGTATGAGCGCGAACGAGAGAGAGCGATGTTGCCGCAAGGCTTGCGTTCAGATGTTGAAAAGGCAGAAAGAATTATCGGCAAAGACACGCAGAAATATCTTGATTCGGCACGGGAGAGCCGAAAAAAGCAAGAAGCTCTTTTCGACACCTTCTTAGGACTTCCGCCGAAGGTTATTGAGATAGCAGAAAAACAGAGGATGATAGGAGAATCAAATCATGAATAGGAGAAAATCAATATTGCAAAGGCAAGAATACTTGATCCTTGCAACAGCCATTGTTGCGCTGTTTGTAATCTTCGTTATTGTGGTAGCTGCCAAAGATACCACGGACACGTTCGATGCGGCGTCAGAACCTCATACGGCAGCAAAGCCGACTACAACCGAGCCCACAACGGCAATCCCGGAAGAAACAGCGTCGGCGGCATGGCAGCCTGATGAATCAGACGTAATTCTGATTGCAAAAACGCTGTACGGTGAGTGCCGCGGAGTCGAATCAACGCGAGAACGAGCGGCGGTTGTATGGTGCATCTTGAACCGCGTCGATGCTTCGGGGTACGCGTGTGGAAGAAGCATTGAGTATGTGATCACATTCAAAAATCAGTTCGCTTACGACGAGAATGCGCCTGTATGGGAATCACTGAAAGAAATCGCATACGACGTGCTTATACGATGGCACGATGAAAAGCAGGGAGCTCAGAACGTCGGTCGGGTGCTCCCGCCAGAGTACATTTACTTCATCGGAGATGGAAAGCGGAATCACTTCTCCGTTGAATGGAAAAGCAAAACTTATTGGGATTGGAGTTTGCCGTCACCATATGAAGATTAGTTTCACAGTTGAGGGCAATCCGTTCGGCTGGCAACGTGCCGGACAGAATCACTATACCGGTGCAGTTTATACGCAGAATAAAACGCGACAGCATGAGCAACTTGTCGCATTGGCGTATAGGCTTGCGGCAAAAGGATATATGTTTCCGGCAGATACATACGTCGACTTACAGGTAATTGCCTATGTAAAAATCCCGAAGAGCGCAACGAAGGCACGACGGGCAAAAATGCTGTCGGGCGAGATCAGACCGACGACCAAGCCCGATTGGGATAACCTTGGCAAGCTTGTGTCAGACGCGCTGAACGGCGTTGCTTATGACGATGACAAGCGCGTTGTGGACGCAAGGGTGCGAAAATTTTATTCCGATAGACCGCGCACTCAGGTCACAATCTCGGAAGCAGTAAACGAATAAGCGAGCCGCGGCGTTACAGCGGCATGAAAGGAGCAAATCATGTCAAACGAAAAGTTTGTTTATACCGAAGAAGTTACGGGAGAAATCGTAAATATCCCCGTAAAACTGTTGCACCATCATCACGACAATCCCCGAAAGGATCTCGGCGATCTCAGTGAGTTGACTGCAAGCATTAAAGCAAAGGGAGTTTTACAAAATCTCACAGTCGTTCCGTTTTGGTTTGAGCTTACAGGTGTCGGGTGTGACTATCCTGAGCAGCAAGCCGAAATGGGGTATCTTGTGGTTATCGGAAATCGTCGTTTGGAAGCAGCCAAAGCCGCAGGACTTGAAACGTTGCCTTGTATTATCGCAAGCATGACTCATGCCGAACAGGTTCAGACCATGCTTCTCGAAAATATGCAGAGAGCCGATCTCACTGTGTATGAGCAGGCACAAGGCTTCCAGATGATGATGGACTTCGGCGATACAATTGAATCAATCTCGGAAAAAACGGGTTTCTCGTCAACAACGGTTCGCCGTCGTTTGAAGATGGCTGAGCTTGACAAAGAAACGTTGAAAAAAGTATCGTCCGAACGGCAGCTTTCTCTTATGGACTTTGATAGGCTGTACGAAATCGATGATATGAAAACGCGGAATGCCGTTCTTGCTGAAATGGGAACAAATAACTTCGAAAACAAGTTATCACAGGCATTAAGAGCGCAAAAAGAGAAAAAGCGTGAACAGCTTTGGCGGACGGAACTTGAAAAATATAACGCCGTTGAGATCCCGGTCAAAGATAAATGGGATTCCAAGTATGAGAGACTTCCGTATGTGGGTATGGCCGAAGAGCCTGAAGAAACGTTGAAGCGGATGCTTGTCGGAGAGGGACCGTATTATTATTGCATCGATTATGGAACGCTGTATTTGAGGGTGCTAAAAGTCGAGACGGACGAAGATGAGGCTCGAAAAGCAGAAGCCGAGCGAGCGAAAGAGCGAGAACGCATCCGCAAAGAAAAGGCTGAGGATATTTCTGAAAGAATGTTTCAGTTGAGGGCAGATTTTGTGCGTAGCATTTCCGAAGCGACGGCAAAGAAGTACGTCGTACAAATTACTGCTTTTATGGTGCGGTTGTTTTGGGAAGATGGAATATGGGAAGATTTTGACAGCGATTTGTATTCTGAAATTGTCGGAGCAACTATTGACGAAGATGCAGATACGGAATATGAGCTTGTTAAGTCAGAAACAGAATCTTCCCCTTACAAGGCACAGCTCGCATTCGCCTATTCCCTTTATGGAGACAATGACGGCGAAAACTTCTTTCGGTATGACGGAAAGTACCAGTCAAACAAATCGCTGACTGCCATTTACGAATTTTTGACATCAATCGGGTATGAGCTTTCCGACGAAGAAAAAGCTTTGATAGACGGCACGCACGAGCTCTATGTAAAAGATACGCCTGTGGCCGAAGCAAGCGTCGAGGCATGCAAAATTGATGACGGAGAAGATGCCGATGATGAAGAGGATTTCGATATCGACGATGATCTTGATGACGAAGACATTGTTGCGGCTCTGAAAGAAAAGTATGACAGCGAGGATTCTGAAAATGAATAACGTTGTTGAGTATACCAAGGATGACGTCGGGTTTTACCCGACGCCGCCCGAGGTGGCAGAAAAAATGCTATCGCGGATAAATTGGAAATCGCATACCTACAAAAGCATCCTTGAGCCAAGTGCCGGCAAAGGAAATTTGGTTGACGCGCTTCTGCGGAAAGCGTATTCACAATACGGCGGAAGATACGGGAGCACCGGCATGAAAATTGATTGCGTTGAAATCGATCCATATCTGCGCAGCATAATCGAACATGAATTTTGCGGAGCAAAATTGAACGAAATCTACGACAGGGCGAGAGCATTGGAAAACACCCGATACGATGCTCGGGATGAGAAAACAAACAGCGAGCTTGCACAGTTGCAAGAGGAAAAAGGTATACTTTCCTGTTCTGATGTGCATATCGTAGCTGACGATTTTCTTTCGTATCGGACTCATAAGCATTACGATGCAATAATCATGAATCCTCCTTTTGCAAATGGTGATGAGCACCTGATTCATGCAATTGAAATGCAGAAACTCGGTGGAGATGTAGTGTGTCTGCTCAATGCGGAAACCATCAAAAATCCCTACACGAAGACAAGAAAGCTCTTGAAAAAGTACCTTGAAAAATACTCTGCGGAAGTACAGTTCATTGACGGAGCTTTTGTCCATGCAGAACGCGCAACGAATGTTGAAATTGCGCTAATCACTGTTGTTGTTCCGCGCAAAGAAGAAAAGAGCTACATATTTGAGGGGCTGAAAAAGGCGCAGGAGCGAAAACACGAAACGCGGGAATCGACCGAAGTTACAAGCGGCGATTACCTTGAACGAATTGTGGAACAATTCAATTTTGAGGTCGAAGGAACTTTACGCCTGATACGTGAGTATGAAGCGGTTAAGCCGTATATGCTGACATCCTTTGAAGAAGGCTGCAAAGATGCAATCCTGACGCTGTCGCTTGCTAAGGATGAAAGAAACTACGAGCAGCTTGTGAGTGTGAACAAATATCTGAGTATTGTGCGCCTGAAATATTGGAGAGCCTTATTCCGCAACAAAGAATTCACGGGAGCACTCACAACGAATCTCTACGAAAAGTATCACAACGTTGTTGAAAGCATGGGCGACTACGATTTTACCATGTACAACATACGACGGTTTCACCAGCAGATTATGAGTGAGCTTACATCCGGCGTAAATGACACAATTCTCGCTTTGTTCGAGAAACTGTCTGAACAACATTCATGGTATCCGGAGTGCGGAAATAACATCCACTATTTCAACGGATGGGCTACCAATAAAGCTCACATGATTAACAACAAAAAAGTTATCATTCCGACATGGGGCGTATTTTCAACCTATTCATGGAGTAAGAACGAATTCAATCAATCCGCTGCATTCGACGCGCTTTCAGATATTGAAAAAGTCTTGAATTATCTCAATACCGGAACTACTGCCGGTCCGGACATGTGGGATCAGCTCAAAGTGTACAGCCAAAGCGGTACAACAAAGAAAATTCCGCTGAAATACTTCTTCGTGACTTTCTACAAGAAAGGCACTTGCCACATAGAATGGCGTCAGCCTGAACTTGTTGACAAGCTGAATATTTACGGCTGTCAGCGAAAGAATTGGCTTCCGCCGACATATGGCAAAAAGCACTATACCGACATGACGCCGGAAGAAAAAACGGTAATAGACGAATTCCAAGGCGAACAGGAGTACGAGAAAGTCGTGAGTAATGCCGATTTTTACCTTGCGTCGAGCAATCAAATGATGCTTATTGCAGGAACAGGAGCAAACGATGAATAACGTTGCAAAAGAAAAAGCTCGTCAACTTCGCTACAAAAAGGCAGCACTTGCAAGACTCAACCTTGATGTGATTCGCGATGAACTGTCTGAAATTTCAGAGAATTGTGATAATGTTCGGTATTTCATCGAAGATGACAGCGAAACCCTTCTTGCAGCATTGGACGGCGACGAAGAAGAGGAATACGAGTTCAAAATGATGTTTTTCGATTTGTCTGCAAAGTGCGACCGACTGTCCGAAGTGCTTTGCGACGGTTATGCCACAGAATACTTTGATGATTTTCTTGTCGGCGTTGCCGGTAATAGATATGAGCTTGTCGGCTATGACGGTTACGAAGAAGACTATTACTCTCTTACAAGCTATGACGGTGAAGCCGGGACAACGGAATCGGGGAAACGGCTTTTACGGTTGACGAAAAACGAACTGATTTCTACGGCAGGGCAAGTGTTTGGAATCGTAATGAGTTTTCTTGATATTACAAGCTGCTATGACAGTCTGAAAGCCGCGTTTGATATTTTGCGCGAGGACAACACATCGTACCTGAAAATCATAAAGGAGATCGACTCAGCCTACGATGCTGCAGATAAAGACGGATTTTACCCTTGGGACAATTCCACAAGAAGATTTGATGAGCTCATTGAACAGCTACCCGACAGGACTTGGCTGGAATGAAAATGCCGATCCAAATAGCTAAATGCGTAACGCTTCATGTTAACGGCAAGTTAGCCGAGAAAGGATAGAAATGAATCAGAACTTAAAAACACTACTCAAACAGATCAACGATAATCCAGAACTACCGATTATCCCTATGGTAAACGGCGAAGTTTGCTGTGACGACGAATATGCCTATTATATGGGGGGATGGGGTTCATCAGAAGTAGGTGAATATACCGAATATGATGAGAAGGTGTACTTCGACCGTGATGAATTTGAAGAAGACTATTACAGCAACAACGATGATATGCTTTGTGAAGAATTCGGATATGATCCTCGTATGGCTTATGGTGACAAAAGCAAATTTACTCCCAAACAGTTAAGAGCAAACGATGTGGCGGAAAAGAAATTGAACGACTATCTTGCTTCGCTTTCAGAATCGCGTTTCAAAAAGGCAATTATCGTATACATTGAGTTACCTGACTGAAAGGAGACTGTGAAATGAAAACCTTGGAAGAAATAAAACATTTACCAAATTTGCTTATAGCTCAAACAAGCGAAGACGGCGGATATGGCGTACTATTTAGATGCGGAAAGAGATTTGCCTCTGTTATTTGGAGCGACGGAGGCGGTTGGGAACACGTCAGTATATGTCCGTTCAAACGCTCCTACACACCCTCTTGGGACGATATGTGTCAACTTAAAGATATGTTTTTCAAAGAGGACGAAATCGTTGTGCAGTATCATCCGGCCAAGAGTGAGTACGTAAACAATATGCCAAACTGCCTGCATTTGTGGCGGTCGATGAATAGTACATTCCCGATGCCGCCCTCCATTATGGTCGGGGTGAAACAGGGTCAAAGCCGAGCAGAAATCGAGGCAGCAATCAAGGAAGTATGCGAAAATGAGTTTGGTAATAGAAAATGGGAAACTTGATTGACATAACCGGCAACGACTATAATTTTCTTCACGTCCTCGGCTTATCCCACATACGCAACGGACAAAGCTATTGGTACTGTCAATGTACGAGATGTGGAAAGATTGTTGTTGTGCGAAAGAATAATTTTGCGTACAAATGGAGTCGCCAAAAGAGTTGCGGTTGCCTTCATGATGAGCTATCGTCTGCACGAATGAAAGAATTGATCCGGCGAAAACAAAGAAAGGCAAAAAAGAATTAAGATGAGATACAACAATTTTGCAATTGAGCAAAACAAAAACTGGCTTTCTGAAACCGCCATGAAAAAATCTACGCCGAAACGCCTTGCAGGGCATTTGCTTGAAGCTGCTGAGCAAATCGCACAATTGCAAGCAGATTTGAAAGCACAGGTTGCCGATGTGCGGGAAGTCAGACACGCGCAATGGTGGGACGCTACGCCGCCGAGGTTCTATGCGTGTTCTTATTGCGGCGGTGCTGGGCACAGTATTTATAAGTTTTGCCCATGGTGCGGCGCGGAAATGGACGGAGGAGGCAAAGACAGTGGAAATTGAAAGAGCTATTGAAATTCTCAATCCGGAACACAGAGAGCATTATGATAGCATCGAAACAGTAAACGAGGCTTGCAGAATGGGTATGCGAGCGCTTGAAAAGCAGATTCCGAAAAAGCCGCGGATTACACTACATGGAACGACTGATTATAATACCACTTGCAAATGCAGATCGTGTGGGAGTTTTGTTAATACAACAGATAATTATTGCCGGACTTGCGGTCAGGCAATAGAAAGGAGCAATACATGATGAACGATAAAATGAAGCTCGACTACAACAACTTGACACGGCTGATAATGGATGCTGTTTCAGAAAAGCAGGACGACGAAGAAACGCAAAACACTGCATTCGCAATCGCCATCGGGCTGGAGCTTTTGTCGTCTTACCTTAAAGACATTGCAACACTTGCAATAAAACGCAGCGATGCCGAATTGCTGGAACTCTGCAAAGGGCTTTTGATTGTAACAGAAGATGATGAACCGATAGATAAGCTGAAAGGAGAACATGAATGAAAGCTGTGCTTCTGAGCATTCGCCCGAAGTGGTGTGAGCTGATAGCATCGGGCGAGAAAACCGTTGAGGTGCGCAAGACACGCCCAAAAATCCCTGTGCCGTTCAAGTGCTATATTTACTGCACAAAGCCAAAAATGATTACGAAATATGTGTTTAAGCCCGAAGATTACCCCGAATACATGCGACCTGAAAAAACTGTTTTCTGCAAAGTCCCTGACGCAAGCTCACCATTTTGCAGCGAAGAGAATGGCAACGGCAAAGTAATCGGAGAGTTTGTGTGTGACTGTGTAAAAACATATCCTGCAGACGATTTCGTTGGAGCGGAAGATTTTGACGGGTCAATCATTACGGAACCGAAAGACGGCGAGTTTGCCTATTGGATACCAGAGCAAGGCAAGATGTGCTTGTCTTACAACGAAATCTGTACATATGGAAACGGAAAACCGCTTTACGGCTGGCATATCTCCGACCTCAAAATCTACGACAAGCCGAAGGAGCTTAGCGAGTTTACGGCAGCAGACAAAAAAGCAATTCGGCAATGTAAAAACCGTGAGCAAAGCTATTATGCCTTTACTGACACGGGGTATATAAAAAACGGCTTTTATTGCAGGGAAAAAGATGATTGGTGCTTTGGCGGATGTAAAAGGAAAGCACTTACCCGTCCGCCGCAGTCGTGGTGCTATGTGGAGGAGGTGTGAGGTAAAATGACTTGTAAAGACTGCATACACTATGAGGTTTGCTCACGGTTTTCAAAGGCAGAAGGAGCAAATCACGAATATTATACTTACGCAAACCTATCCGAAAAATGCGAGTGTTTTAAGTGCAAAAGCGAAGTTGTGCGTTTGCCGTTCCCGGTAGGAACAGTGTTGTATCGCATTACAACCCCATACAGAAAGGAACCCAAAATCACAGAGTTTGTTGTTACAAATTTCGTAATGCAAGGCAAAAAACACGAGCTTATGGTTGAAGTGCGTGTAAACGGAGTGCCCGGCAGAAATGTGATGCGGCTGAGGCAGTTTTGCCGCACAAGGTCGGAAGCAGAAAAAGAACTTGCCGAAAGGAGCAGAAAATGAGAGAGATTTTGTTTAGAGGAAAACGGACAGACAACGGCGAGTGGGTGTACGGCGTACCTATAAAAGATAGTCACGGCGAAACGGTTATGGTAGAAAGCGTATACGAGTGTGAAGAATATAATTGCCGTGGTGCAAATTGCTTGTATGTTAATGAAAATACCGTAGAACAATACACAGGCTTAACCGATAAGAACGGCAAAACGATTTTCGAGGGGGATATTGTTAAAGGGCATTGGGGTACACTCTTTACAATTTTTTATGATGAAGCCCGCCTACAATTAAGGACAAGAAGTCAACTCGGAATAGAGCGAGATATAGACTATTATCAAGGATACAATGATATTGAAGTAATAGGAAACATATATGACAACCCTGAACTGTTAAGGGGTGAGACAGAATGAAAAAGGAAAACAAAGTCATTGATTGGTACATAAAGGGCGAGTACCATTGCGATAAATGCCCGTTCTGCTGGGGCGGCGAATATCTGCCGGGGTGTGATGATTATGATGACGCCGGGTGCTACATTTTTGGAGATCTTCGCGACACTTGCCGTCTGATTCCGCCGATCCGCTTTATCCTTGGATGGGGCAAGAGAAAGAAAGCAGAGTATTTTCAAGCGCACGAGTACGACGATTTCCCAGAATGGCAAGAAAAGCGTGACGCCCAGGAGAGACAGTTTAATGCTTGTTTCAAAGAACACATCCTTGATCGATACGCAGTGTTCCACAAGGATCGTGACGGCATTGCCTTTGGAGAGCCTATTGATTCAGATCGGTTTTGTGAGTTTGATGAAACGGTGCGACTAATGTGGGATTGCGAAGATCTGTTTTCTCCGCCGTCATATGTGCCGCTGAAAGAACGATGGGCGCAGCTCATTAAGGACACATGGCGAAAATTCATCATGATTTTCAAACCGTATATTTGCAAGTGAGGTAGACTCAAATGGCTAAAAGCATAATTCAAAATAATCGAGAACGCTGCTATATTTGCGGCAGAAGAGGCACGAGCATAGACCCTCTCGATTGTCACCATGTGTTTTTCGGACCGTATCGAAGCAAATCCGAAAAATACGGCTTGAAGGTATACATACATCATAACTCATGTCACATCTTCGGAAATCGCGCTGTTCACGTAAACAATACGATTTGCCGCGAGCTTCAAGAGGAAGTGCAAAAAATTGCAATGGAGCATTACGGATGGAGTGTTGAGGATTTCAGGGCTCTTTTCGGAAAGAACTATCTCAGCATGAGCAATGCCGACAAATGCGTGTGCTGCGGCGAAATTGTCCCGGAAGGACGTCAAGTCTGCCCTGCATGTGAAAGCGGAGGCACGCGATGGAAAGATCGGTGAAATGCCCGGTATGCAATAAGCCGTTTATTCCCGCTCCTGAGCATGTGTACCGCCAGGAGCATAAGCGGAACGGGCGCTTGGTTTGCTCATGGAAGTGCGCTTGCAAAGAAATACCCAAAGTCAAGAGAAAGAGAGGTAAGCACGATGCCGTACAGAAAAGTTAGATGGTGGGAGCAATGCTGGTATGCGATAAAGTACAAGCTATGGCAAGTGTTCCGTAGGAAGAAGCTACCGAGGATAACGGCTATCTATATAGACGGAGTGCTCAATAACGATTGGACATATAATCGTTATACCGGCGCATTGAAGTTCGGCAAGCCTATTCCGAAAGGTGCAGAAATGCGCGTGATTTACAAGAAAAAGAGGAAGCCGAAATGACTCTGAAAGAATTAAGCAAGCTGTATTATTTGGATAAGCTCATAGAACGAGATGCAAATCGCCTTGCAGAGCTTGAAGCACGGCTATCGCCCGGTGGCATGAATATGAGCGGTATGCCGCGAAACCCATCGCCGAAGAACATGATAGAAGAGGTTGTGCCGCTGATAATCGAAATGAAGCAGCGCATCATCAAGGAACAAACAGACTATATAGCCGAAAGAAAGGTCATTGAAGACTACATACATTCCGTTGACGATTACCAAATGCGGCTGATCCTTTCGTATCGTTTTATCGACCTCATGACATGGAATCAGACTGCGCTTTTGATCGGCGGCGGTAACACAGAGGACAGCGTGAAAAAGGCTTGCTATCGGTTTTTACGAAATTCCGAGAAAAGATGAAAGTTGTCCCATATGTCCCGACAGTATGTGCTATAATGGTATCATAGAATTCTAACAAAAGCAGCCGACAGGTCAACAGCCTGTCGGTATCTTTATGCAGGAAAGGGGGATAAAAGGAGCTTTTGACCGCTGTGTTGCTCCTTGCATAGCGGCGACTTGGACATCTGTACGCCAGCGGATGTACCTCAAAGCAAGGAGGAAAACGAAATGTTTTCAAAACTGAAAAGCCGCTTTAAAGCAAGTCCATCAATGTATTATGCGATGAGCATAGCGGCGACTTGGGCTGGTGCCGGCTCATTTATTGTAGGCACAAAAATCGCAAAAGAATCCGGAATATTCCCGTGGCTCTTGTGGGCACTCGGCAATACGCTGACATGCATCGTCTTCGGACTTTTGGCACTGCGTTTTCCGAAACTCAGAGCCGTTGCCAAGAGCAAGCCCGTTCAGATCCTGATGGGACTCATGTGCGTCTTTCAAATCTGGGTAAACATGAACGGCATTTATGAAATGCTCGCTCCGACCGTAATCGGAAGTCGGTGGGCGTACATCATCGTTTACGCCGTGTCCGCGTTCTTTATTCTGTTCTATTTGAAACGAGCTACCTTTCGTAATGTAGCAACGGATAATATGTCCTGGACGCTTGTGTATGCAATCATTGCAGGTCTTGTTTTGTATTCAATGTTTACAAACGGAGTACACGGTATCTCGACGGCAATTATTCCTGCACAAATCAGAAGCAACGCTTGGCTTTGCATCACTCTGGCGTTTGGGGCTTTCTTCTATCCTACATTTTGGGAATTGCTTGACTACAACGAACACAACGAAGAAGAGACACAAAAAGTTGATATAACACGACCGTTCATCATGGGCGGTTTTCTTTTTGGTTTTTATCTGCTGTTTGTGCTTGCAGGAGCGTTTACAACCTATTCCCCGGCAGTGGACTTAATCAAAGGAATTCTCGTTTCACTCGTCGCTGTATCGTCCCTCTCATCATTCCTTTACGGAGCTATGGTGAACTTCGGGACAAAGATCGGTGCAGTTGTTGACATTGCTTCTGTTGCTTTGTGGCGGTTGCTTGTTCCTATGGGCGTTATGGGCGTGTGGACACTCATGCAAAACGTTCGCATATGGATGGTATTTGCAATGTTCGTTGCTGCGCTTGTCTGGCATTTTGCCGCTAAAAGAAAGGCGGCGAAAAGATGAAACAGATCCTCGGAAGAAAACAAACATCTCCAAACGAACAATGGATTGACGCCGCTAAGCGCATAGAAGAACTTGTTACTGCGGAAGAGCTCGACAGAGCTGTTGCAACGACCGTAGAGCGCATGAAGCAAGTTATATCGGGTAAGAATGTGGCTTATGCTTGGAGTGGAGGAAAGGACTCTATCGTTCTCTCAGACATATGTGAGAAAAACGGTATTTCTGACTGTGTTTTTGCTCATGCCGGCGAACTTGAATATTCGGAGTTTTTGACATGGTGTTTGGAGCATAAGCCTGAGCAATGTGAGGTCATTGATGTAGGTCTGAATCTTGAATGGCTTGCCAAACATCCGTATCTGCTTTTCCCCCGAAATTGTCGTGCTGCATACCGTTGGTATCAGCTTGTGCAGCAGACGGCCATCCGAAAGTATTTCAAATCGCACAATCTTGACATGATCCTTGTAGGTCACAGAAAAGCGGATGGAAACTATGTGGGTAAAGGTTCAAACATCAGCCGAAACGGCATAGGTGTTGTACGATATTCTCCGCTCGCGGATTGGTCGCACGAATTGATCCTTGCCTATATCCACTACAATCATCTTGCGATTCCTCCGATATACGGTTGGAAAAACGGTTATAAATGCGGCACGCATCCATGGCCAGCAAGAATGTATACCGCAAATATTGATGAAGGCTTCAAAGAAGTGTATGCGATAGATCCGGACGCAGTAGAACGAGCTGCCGTATACATTCCAGAAGCGCGTCACTTTCTGAAAGGGGGTGACGAAAAATGAAGCTGACAAAGATTTCCCTCTCCGAACTGAAAAGACCGGAGAAGAATGTGCGAATCCATTCTGAAAAACAAATCAAGGAATTCAGACGAAGCCTTGAAATGTTCGATCAGATCCGCCCGATTGTCGTTGATGAAAGCTATACTATCCTTGCCGGCAACGGTTTGTATGCTGCACTGCTTTCGATGGGCAAAACGGAAGCGGATTGTTATATCATCAAGGGCTTGTCTGATAAAGAAAAGAAAAAACTCATGCTTGCCGACAACAAGATTTTTGGTCTTGGTGTCGACGACATGGGCGTATTTGAAGAATTTCTTGCAGAACTCGGTGACGATCTCGACATTCCGGGATATGAAACCGAACTGCTTGAAACTCTTACGGCAGATACGGATGATGTTGACGATATGATGTCCGGTTACGGTATCATCTCTGATAATACCAAAGAGCAGATTGCCGCAACCGCGCAAAAATACGAATCGGATGAAAGCGAATACGCAAAAGACGCCGAAGAAGTGAAGGCTGTGCCGAAACCGAACGAAAACGCTTCGGAGCCGGAAAAGCTGGAAAGACGTTTTATCATTTGTCCTAAATGCGGTGAACGCATTTGGATATGAGGTGACGTCATGGCGGTAAAGAGAATCGAAGGAACATTGACCGTTGTCGAAGCTTCGGAGCGTCGTATTCGTAATGCGTTCTCGAACGGAGTGAAGGTCTACCTTGCCTTTTCGGGAGGTAAAGATACACTTTGCATGTGCAATCTCATCTACGAGCTTGCTATGAAAGGAGAAATCAATCCGAAGCTACTGACCGTCATATTTATTGACGAGGAAGCACTGTATGAGTCGATGTTCCAAATGGCGTTACGCTGGCGAAAGAAATTCACTGCGCTTGGCGCACAATTCCGCTGGTATTGCCTTCCGGTATATCAAGTCTCAATGCTTCATCACCTTGCGGATGATGAGAGCTGGGTAACATGGGAGCCGGGCAAGGAGAGCGTTTGGATCAGACAGCCTCCGCCCTTTGCCATTCTTCGCGATCCGGCTATTGAGTATTCCGGACAAATGAACTATCAGACGTTCCTGCCGAAGGTCTGCAAAGACGGAATAATGCTTGTCGGGGTAAGGGCTTCCGAATCCGTACAGCGTGTCAAATATCTAAGTGCGGTCAACATGACCGCAGGACATACTACGGGAAACAATATCATCTATCCGATATACGATTGGAAAGACAGCGACGTGTGGCTCTACATCAAAGAACGTCGCCTTGATTTTCCGCAAGCGTATATTGATCTGTATCGTGTAGGCGTCAAGAAATCTCAGCTGAGATTGTGCAACTTCTTCGCGTCAGAAAGCATTGCCGGTCTACGGTACATTGCTGAAACAGATCCGAATCTATGGGATCGCATACAGCGGCGAGAGCCAAACGCTTATCTTGCGTTGCTGTACTGGGATAGCGAAATGTTTCACAGAAGCACGGCAAAACGAAAAGCTCTTGAAAGCAACGAGCCTCCGAAAGACTACAAGGCACTTTGCAAGAAGATTCTGTTCGATGAGCCTGAGATACATTTCACAAATCCCAAGCGGCAAGAAGTAGCTCGCTCATACAGGCAGTTGTATATCAAAGGCTTCTCGTTCATGACACAGCGTCATTTCAAAAAGATGTACGAAGCACTTATGGCAGGCGATCCTAAGAAGAGGTCATTGCGTGCGATATACACAGACATATTCACCGACTATACCAAGTATAGCAAGCAGACCGACAAGGGGGTGAATGTGAATGGATGAATCGCTGTTCGCTCCGCTGTCATCATTACAATGGATTGAGCGTGAGAAGCTGAAAGCAAATGATTACAACCCGAACAAAGTCAGTGAGGATAATCTGCAACTCCTTACACAGTCGATCCTGACAAACGGATGGACATTGCCTATCGTAGTCAGACCTGATTATACCATCATTGATGGATTCCATCGTTGGACAGTCTCAGGGCGTGAACCTCTCAGAACAAAGCTGGACGGCAAAGTCCCTGTTGTCATTGTAGATCACCATGGGGACGAGAGTGCCGATGTGTATGGAACAATCACACACAACCGTGCGAGAGGGACACATCTTCTTGAACCCATGAAGGTAATCGTGCAACGATTGATAGGCGAAGGAAAGACGGTAAAGGAAATCGGCAAACAGCTCGGCATGAAGCCGGAAGAAGTATTCAGACTATCCGACTTCACGAGAGATGATTTTCTTGAGATGATGACAAAGGGAGTAGACGGTTACAGCAAGGCATGCGTGATACGAAAGGTATTGTGATCCCTGCCGTGCCATTGCAAACCTACGGAAAGCCGAAGAAGACATAGCGGCAATGCTCCTGGCGTCAAAAAAGCCGAGCAAAAGCCGCTTTCAAGGTACTGTGACGCGGTCCGAAAGAGCTGCGGGCTTGCCAACCCCGAAATTCGCACAGTTACCAAGGCGAAAATCTGTAACTTTAATTGAAATTCTATTAACAATCAGCCGTACCCCATGCAGAACGGATTGATTGTAGGGAGGGATAAAGTGTCAAAATGCGAGGGAACGGAGGGAGTCCCGACACTTTGCTTGAAAAAGCATATCGCATTATTTGCTGACGTAGCTCAATTGGCAGAGCAACTGATTTGTAATCAGTAGGTTGTCGGTTCGATTCCGGCTGTCAGCTCCAAAACCTGTGTTTACCCTCTTTGAGGTTGCGAAAAACTCTGAGCAGTTGATAAGTAGCGTAAAAGGATAGTAGCTGCTCATCTTTTTTGAAAGGAGTGAGCTTGTGGGAAAGGTATCGCAAAAAGCAATAGCGGAAATAAAGGACAACGCGGTTTACATCCTGCAAGCCGGCACTCCTGTTTATATCAAAACCGCAGATGTTTGCGCTATCACAGGAAAAAGCAATCAGTGGATCGGACAGCTCACGAGCCAAGGAACATTAGCAAAATCGAACACCCCATATGGTTCTCTGTATGAGCTGACTCCGAATTTGCAACGCTACATCGGGCAAATCGCAGACCGCGTGGATGACATTGACGAAGACGACAAAAAGGTTGAGCAACAGCGCAGAAAAGCGGAAGCGACATTCAAAGCCGCAAAAGCATCTATGGCATCTATGGACGCGAAGGAACGCGCAGGAAAGATGCACCGCTCGGAAGACGTTGCGGCAATGACTGAAGATTTGGTTTATGCCGTGCGCGGTGCGCTCCTTGCTCTGCCGGGACGCTGTTCGGTTGATGTGGTTGCTGCAAAGGACGCGGCTGAGGCGGCTGAAATAATTCGTCGCGAAGTATACGCAATCATGAATGAGCTGTCCAATTATCGATACGACGCGGCAAAATACGAGGAAAGAGTTCGTGCGCGGTTAAATATGGATGCGCTCGAAGATGACAATGAAGAGGACTGACGAAGAACGTCTCAACTCCGCTATTGCCAAATCCATAGCCGGATTCAAACCGCCCGAAAAACTTACCGTTTCGGAATGGGCGGACAAAAAGCGTCGCTTGTCTGCTGAAAGTTCTGCGGAAGTAGGACAGTGGCGAACATCACGTACACCGTACATGAAAGAAGTCCTTGATTCATTCAATGATCCGAAAGTCAAACACATAGTAGTGGTTGCGTCATCACAGGTCGGCAAGTCAGAGACTATCAACAATATGATTGGCTATATCATCGACCAAGACCCCGGCTCAATCCTCTTTATTCAGCCGACAACCATCGACGCGAAGGAGTATTCCAAACTGCGTATTGCGCCGATGATACGCGACACAAAATGTCTGAAAGCAAAGGTTGCCGACCCGAAAAGCCGAGATTCGGCAAATACGCTCCTGCAAAAGTCATATCCTGGCGGAATCCTCACAATGTGCGGCTCGACAGAAGCTCATGCGCTTGCGTCAAAACCGATTCGATATTTGTTCGGAGACGAACGCGATCGTTGGGCAGCTTCGGCAGGAAACGAAGGTGATCCTTGGGGGCTTGCTACGGCGCGTCAGATCACCTTTTACAACGCTAAGTCGGTTGAAGTCAGCACCCCGACAATCAAAGGCGCAAGTGCAATCGAAAAGGCGTATGCAGACGGAACAAAAGAACGTTGGAAAACGAGATGTCCGCATTGCGGCGAATACAATGAGATTACTTTTGAAAATATCCGATTTGAGAAAGAAGAAAGCGTTGCCGGCAATGATAAGGTGTACAAGATAACAAGCCTTTACTACATCTGCCCGTCGTGCGGTTGCACATCGACCGAAGCCGAGATTAAAAGTCAGCCGTCAAAATGGGTAGCTGAAAATCCTGCCGCATATGAGCAACACGGTACACGCTCTTTTTGGCTTTCCTCTTGGGTTTCCCCGTGGGCATCATGGACGGACACATTGCTGTTGTATCTCAAGGCTCTTGGCAATTCGAAACGGATGCAGGTTGTTTACAATACGCGATTCGGTCTGCTTTGGGAAGATCGCGGCGACCTTGAAGATGAAGACAGCGTTATGGCAAGACGCGAAGAATATAAAGCGGAATTGCCGGATGGTGTGCTTGTCCTGACCTGCGGCGTCGATACGCAGGATGATCGTCTCGAATATGAAGTTGTCGGGCACGGTCATTTCGGCGAAACATGGGGAATCAAGAAAGGCATTATCATGGGAAGACCTGACTCCGATGAAGTGTGGAAAGCCCTTGATGATGTTATAGACCATATATACCGTTTTGAAAACGGAGTCGGGCTGAAAATATCGACCACATATTGCGACGAAGGCGGTCATTTCACGCAAGATGTTCGTATGCGCTGCGCCGAACGTCTTGGCAAAAAAGTATTTGCAATCAAAGGACGTGGCGGAGACGGCATTCCCTTTACGGCACCGCCGAAAAAACAAAAAATCATTGTGCGAGGTAGGACAATCGGACAGTGCTGGGGATTTGAAATCGGTGTCGATGCCGGCAAACAACTCATTATGGACAATCTGCGAGTACAGAGCCCCGGGGCAAAATATTGTCACTTTCCAAGAAGAGACGACTATGGGGCGGCGTATTTCAAAGGATTGCTTTCTGAAAGGCTCGTCTACAAAGAGGGACATAAAAGCCCGTGGCAATGGGAGAAAATCCCTGGTCACGAGCGAAACGAGGCTCTTGACTGCCGCAACTACGCAATGGCGGCGGCAAAGGCTTTATCGCCCGATTACGACGCAATTGACAGACGGCTGAGAGAGACAACGGCTGGCAAAGAAACGCCCGTTGCAACGGCTGTAAATCAGCCTAAACAGCCCACTAAACGACGTCAAAGCACGTTGAAGAAACATTATGATGAATGGTAGGTGAAAACATGATATCCAGGGTAGAAGCAAAAGAACTGCGTGACTACTACGATAGTTTGATTAAAAAGCTGACTGCCGCCAAAATCGCTCTTGTAGAGGGCGGTGTCAAATCATATACCATAGATGATCGAAGTTTGACGCGCTTCGATCTTGATAAACTCGGCTCTGAAATTGAGGATGCCGTAAACAAACGCGCGATGTACGAAGCCATTATGAATGGCAGAAAACCGCGCAAAGCTGTCGGCGTCGTGCCGAGAGATTTTTAACATGGGTACAAGTCCCTGCTCAGGACTTTGTGCTACGGATTGCTTGCGGTTGCTCCTTTCCGCTGCAGTCCGTTTTTATTACTCAGGATCGGAGGAACAGCGATGAGCGAACAACGAAAAGCACCAAAAGCAAAAGGATACAGCGATGCCGGCGCGAGCTTAACCAAACGCGCATTAAAAGGCTTCTTGGCTGTAAGTGGCGCACCGAGCGAAGATATAGATTGGAACAATGCGACTTTACGACAGCGCGGCAGAATGCTCTATATGGCGTCGCCTATCGCATCCGCCGCTATCAATACAAACCGTACCAAAATTGTTGGTCCGGGGCTACATATGAAATGCGCCATAAACCGCAATGTGCTCGGTCTTTCAGAAGACGCAGTGAAAGAATGGCAGACAAAGACGGAAGCTGAGTGGCAAATGTGGGCTGAGAAAAAGACCAATTGTGATGCGCTCGGAATGAATAACTTTTATAAGCTGCAGCAGCTCGCAGTCAAATCATGGCTCATGTCCGGAGACGTTTTTGCGCTTATGAAGCGCGTTGATAAAACGCCGCTCAATCCATATACACTGCGCATACATCTGATTGAAGCAGATCGAATAAGCACTCCGGATAACATGTCAAAAACGACTGTTCCGAGCATGACAGAGGGGCTGAACCCCAATACAAATAATCGTATATTTGACGGCGTGGAAGTCGGCGAGGACAACCGTGTTGTCGCATATCACGTTTGCAATGTATACCCCAATCAAATCACAAGCGGTAGGAAAGAATGGCATCGCATTGAAGCAATCGGCGCAAATACAGGTATGCCAAACATCTTACAAATCATCGATGCCGAGCGACCCGATCAGTATCGAGGGGTAACGTATCTTGCGGCTGTCATCGAAATTCTTCTGCAACAGAGGCGTTACACCGAAAGCGAACTGACTGCTGCGCTCGTTCAGAGCTTTTTGACGGCGTGGATTACGACGCAGACCGACACTACGGAATTTCCATTGAATGAAATAGGCAGCGGAGATATCGACGGAATCGGAGATCAGCCCGATGATATTACACCGAGCGAAAATGATTATGAAATGGGACCGGGTACAATCAATCACCTTGCGCCGGGAGAATCTGTTACTCTCGGAAACCCGAATATACCGACAGCAGGCTTCGAGGCATTTGTAAAATCCATCTGCAAAATGGCAGGAGCGTCGCTCGAATTACCTTACGATGTACTCATCAAGGAGTTCAACAGTTCATACAGTGCCGCAAAAGGTGCGCTTGAAGAGGCATGGGAATCTTTCCGTATGCGTCGTTCTTGGTTTGTAGATGATTTTTGCCAGCCTGTGTATGAATGTTGGCTTTCCGAAGCGGTTGCAACTGGACGAATAAAAGCTCCCGGATTCTTTGAAAATCCTCTTCTGCGCGATGCCTGGTGCGGAGCGAGATGGGACGGACCGGCGCAAACACATCTTGATCCTGTCAAGGAAGCCACAGCGAATGAAATGCTCGTTGCGCACGGATGGAAAACAAACGAACAGGTTACACGGGAGTATTATGGCGGCTCATGGGAAGATAACGCCGAAATCATACTCCGTGAAAACCAAAAATATTCGGCAGTGCCGAATCAGACAGCAAAGAAAGGAGCTGACGATAATGGCAATGAATAAGCCTATCAATATTCGACGCAATTTTTATACGATGGCAAGCAATACAGGCGAAGATGCCGAGATAACTATGTATGGCGAAATCGTAGAGTCTCAGCCTACCGATTGGTGGACGGGCGAACCGGTTGAGGGTGAGTACATAGTCCAGAGCGAATTCTTGGGCGACCTTGAACAGGTGTCAAATTGCAAAAAGCTCACGATTCGCATGAATTCGCTCGGTGGGGACGCCGGAGTTTCGATTCTGATTCACAATAGATTGCGGGAACTTTCAAACAACGGCACAGAAATCACTTGTATCGTTGACGGAGTGGCAATGTCAGGTGGATCGCTCATCATGTGTGCTTGCGACAAGGTAAGAGTGAATCCCTCATCCCTTATTATGATTCATAAATGCTGGGGATTTCTTTTCGGCGGTTATAACGCCGATAATCTCCGTGACCTTGCGAAATCTTATGACGCATGGGACGATGCTCAGGTTGCCATTTACAAACGGAAATGCAAGCTTTCCGACACAGTCATTTCGCACATGATGGGTGAAACCACATACATGACAGGCGAGGAAGCGGTCGAAAAGGGATTTGCGGATGAACTCATTACAGACGCCGAGCCACTGAATCTCGCAGCGAGCGCAAGCCGCACATCGCTGTATGTTAATGGCAAAGCATTTCACCTTGCAAGGGGCATGACATTGCCCGAATCAATACCTACGGTATCTACCTCTGCCACAGAGGATGATATAAAAACAAAAACGCCGGGCTCTGACACCGGCAGCTTAGAAGGAGGAACACCTATGGCAACAAATCTTGAAGAGCTGCGTACCGAAAATGCGCCGCTCGCCGCGACGATTGAAAGCGAGGTACGAGCTGCTGTGTCAGCCGAAAATACAGAAGCTGTCAATCAGGCGGTAAACGCAGAACGCCAGCGCATTTCCGAAATTGATGAAATTTCTTGTCTTTATGACGTGGAAACAGTGCGCGAGGCAAAGTACGGAAATCCCTGCTCCGCACAGGAAATGGCTTTTCGTGCCGCAACAAAGGCGGCAAAAACAGGTTCGGCATTCATGGCGAATGCAATGAAGGACTACCAGCAGTCGGGTGCTGCAGGAGTTCCGGCTACACCCGGAACATCCGATGAAGGTAAGCCAAAAACCAAAGAGGAACATATGGACGAAGCTCGTTCGATGGTTTCTGAGGTTCTCGGCAAGAAAAAGGAGGATTAACAATATGGTTGAACTTTCGAGAAAAATCGGTGAGATGAATTATGACGGTCTGATTACCGATATTACACCCAAAACAGAGGTGCGAGCCGGCACAATCCGAAAACTCAGCGCGGCAGGGACTTTGAAGCGTGGGACGATCCTTGCAAAGAGTTCCGGCACAGCAGGCGACGGAAAACTTGTTATTCTCGGCAGCACCGCCGCAAACAACGAAACGCTGACGCCTAACTGCATCCTTTGTGATGACGTTGACGTCGGAACATCCGCAGACGTCACAGTGCCCGTCTACACAGCCGGCTGTTTTGCTACCGAAAAGGTCATCGTAAACAGTGGCTATACAATCACGGATGCTGATTATGACACTCTCCGCAAATACGGAATTGTATTCAAATCCGCGTTTGCAGGAAACTAAGACAGGAGGTAAATTCAAATGCCTGAACTCAATTTTTTTGATAACTATGTAATGATGGCGATGGTGGAAGAAATCGTGCCGAGAGCAACGTTCTTTCACGACCGTTATTTCCCTACCGGTGCAGGTGACATTTTTGCCGCCGATAAGGTGCTGACAGAGTATCGCAAAGGCGACAGAAAGATGGCTTGCTTTGTCGCACCGCGTGTCGGCGATATTCCGATTGACCGCCGCGGCTATGCAATCCACGAATATCAGCCTGCTTACATCGCACCGTCGAGACTGCTTACCCTTGATGATCTGACAAAGCGCGGTTTCGGCGAAGCAATTTATCCCGGCAGTACACCTGCGCAGAGAGCCGCAAGACTACAGCTCGAAGATTTCCGCGACCTTGATCTGCGCATCACACGCCGTGAGGAGTGGATGGCGGTACAGACCATGATCAACAATGCTTGCACCATGCAGGAGTATATTGACGCCAATACCAAGGGTGACGAACTGCACGTGCAGTTTTATGATGGCACATCCGACCACACCTACACTGTTGCGAACAAGTGGAATGCGACGAACGGTGATTTCTTCGGAGATGTAAAGGCTATGTGCCGACTGCTCTCCGCAAGAGGACTTAAAGCTGCTGATCTCGTTCTCGGCACAGATGTTGCCGATGCAATTCTTAACCTTGAAAAGGTACAGAAACTGCTTGATAAGAACAGCGGAATTATTATCGGTCAGGTAGAACAGGAGCTTTCTGCGTATGAGGGCGTGTCGTATCTCGGCGTGCTTAATTTCGGCGGTTTCAGGCTGAATCTTATTTGCGTTGATGAAACATATGTTGATGATTCCAACGCAACACAGAAGTATTTCCCTGCAACATCCGTGATGGTTACAGCACCGAAATGCGGACACATGATGTACGGTCAGATCACGCAGATTCCGTTCGGTTCCACAGATCACGAAACCTTTGCGGCAAAACGTGTCCCGAAGTTCGTTGTGGACCAGGATCGTGATACGCGCAAGCTTCGTCTCGGCGCAAGACCTCTTGCGGCACCGCTGGATTATTGCCCGTATATCTACGCAGCCAATGTAGTCTCCTGAACAGGAGAGAAAGGAGCAAAAAATGTGCAGAGTAAGAATTATTTCGGGTGCATACGGACATAAAGTCGGAAATCGCCTGATTACAAAAACCAAGCAAAGCGAGCCTTTTGAGCTTGATAAAACAGAAGCTCAGAGGCTTGTGTCGCTTGGGGTTGCAGAAATCGTCGCTGAGGATGTTGCAACGCCCGAAATTGAGCCGAACACAAGCGACACAAGCGAGAACGCGCCCGATGTGGAAACGCGCTCAGAGGGCGTGTATGACGCTGTAATCGACAAAGAGCCATACAGCGTTGATATGTCAGTGGCGGATTTGAGAGCGGCGGCGAAAGAAAAAGGAATTTCATTCAAAGTCGGCACGACCAAAGAGGAAATGGTAAAGGCTTTGAATGGTTATTCTGATGATTCGGAGGAACTGATCCTTACCGCCGCAGATCCGGTATGAGCTTCAAAGAAATGGTAGAAGCGGATAACAGAAGCGTTTTCCTCAACGCAAACGAATTTGCCGAACAACATACGATTGTTTACGACGGGCGTACATATTCGGACATTCCTGTGTTGCTGACAAAAATCAGAGAATCCGAACGTCCGGTACACGTAGGGACCGATCATGTTGATGGCATTTATCTTGCTTCTGCTATTGCTCATATTGCACTTTCGGATATGAACGGAATTGTACCAGAACAAGACCAGGACATCCAAATCGATGACGGAATTGCGCTCGGTCATCCATTCTACCGAAAATACCGCGTTGTCACATCCGATTGTGAAATGGGCATGATTTGCCTTGAATTGGAGGCGTATGACGAATGAGCGATATATACAGCATGTCGCGTTCCGATACAAAAAGTCTTACGGGCATATATCTCGTTGATGATGTGGGAGACGGGTCTATCGACAGGGCGATTAAAGTTCTTGCAGGATTCAGTCACGGTGCCGATAAAGCTATCGGGTCAGCAATAAAGCGCGCAGCGGTCAGCGGAGAAGCAGAAGCGGCACGCGGAGTGAGAAACGAATACTATATCAAAGCTTCGGATTTCAAAAGTTACACAAAGTCAAAGCGTCGGATTATTTCAAGTAACGGCTCAACGACCGTTGACATTGAATTCAGAGGGTATCATATCCCCCTCATGAAGTTTGATACCAAAATCGGACGTGACGGACGTGTAGTAACAAGGGTCAAACGTGCGAGCGCAAGAACCGAGCTTGATCATGTATTCAAACAAACTGTCGGCTCTCACGGACATATAGGCGTTTTTGAAAGGATAACGGAAAAGCGATTACCTATCGAAGAAAAGCTTGGTCCGTCCGCCCCTCAAATGATGGCAAACAATGATGACCTTGAACAACAGGTCGGAGATAAAGTGCGTGATGTTTTTGAACAACGGTTGGAGCATGAGATTCTTGCGGTTATGAATGGTTGGAGGCAGAAATGACACGAAGCAAATTATTGAATGATCTGAAATTGTTCATACAGGATGCGGTAAAGGACTTTCGGTTGCCTACGGCTCTGCAAAAAGGCGATACCGAGGTTGAAACGCGTCCTCCCGAAGTTCACAAAATGCGTCTGCCAAACAGTCGTGATGCGAAAAAGGTAGCACCTTATATTCTGCTTCAGTTTGTGAACGGCACAGATAAACAGCCGCACGGAAAACCTTCTGATTCATCTGCTGTAATCAGAATCATTTATTGTGTGTACTGCGCCAATGAAGAAGAGGGCGCGGCGCACCTTTTGAATGTTATGGACGCTGTACGAATCCGATTGTTGAAGCGTGTTGTCGTGGGCAATCAATTTGAGCTTGATACGGATGCAGGACTTGATACCGTTATCTATAACGAAGACACCGCACCGTATTACGCCGGCGAAATGATCTGCACATTTAAGCTCCCGACTATCGAAAGAGAGGTATCTTATGATTTCTAAAAAGTCAAAGAATCCCGTCGACGAAAACGGGATTTATGTTTATATCGGTCCATCCATCAGAGGGATCGTGCAGACAGGCAGTATCTTTCGCGGTTCACGCGAAGATGTTGAACTGAAACTTTCGTCTGCGATAGATAAATATCCGAAAATCAAGCGTCTGCTTGTTAAGGATGTGGAGCTCGCAGACGCAAGAGCAAAAATTCAAACAAGCGGAAACGGGCTGAACGCTGCCTATAACGCCCTGTTATCCGTAGAATAAGGAGGAAATAAAATGTCCCTTAATCATGGTATTAACACTTACAAAAGTGAAACCAATTTTGCCGCCGTAAAGGAAGCCGCAGTCGGAATTCCGTTTTTTATCGGTGCATGGCCCTGCCACACTGCAAAGGGGTATACCGGCAAGCCTCAGCTCGCAAACAGCTTTCCCGAAGCAAAGGAGCTTGGTGGTTACAGCACCGATTGGAGAGATACGGACGGAGCACCGAAGTGGAATCTCTGCCAGGCAATGTATTCGCACTTCCGTCTGTTCGGCGTAGCTCCGGCTATTTTCTATAATATCTTCGATCCGTCCAAGCACAAGACAAGCGTGACCGCAGCAACAATGACGGTCGCAGATCACATGGTAAAACTGCCACTTGAGACGATCGACAGTGCGACGCTTGTTGTCAAGACAACCGATTCTTCGCCTGCGACGCTCAAGAAGGACAAAGACTATGAAGTTTATTATGACGACAAGAACTGCATTGTCGAACTGCTGACCGATAGTACGTCGTATACCAAGACCGAGCTGAGCATTGGATATGACAAGGCAAATCCGAGCGCAATCACCGCAAGCGATATTGAAGCAGCCGTTGAAGCTGTTGAAATGTGCAAGTCGATTGTAGGCATTGTTCCGGATCTCATTTGTGCTCCCGGTTGGTCAAGCACACCATCCGTTGCGGCTGTAATGGCGGCTAAAGCGGCAAATATCAATGGCATCTACAAGGCTAAGGCGGTTGTTGATATCGATACTTCCGCGTCCGGTGCAGATGACTATTCCGAGGTCCTTGCATATAAGAATAGCAAGGGATATACCGATGAAAACATGATCGTTTGCTGGCCGCTTGTAAAGAGCGGTGATTATGTGTTCGACCTTTCTACTGTCGTATGCGGTCTGATCGCGTCTGTGGACAGCGACAATGCCGATTGCCCCTATGAATCGCCGTCCAATAAGAGCATTTCTATCACAGGTGCTTGCACAAAGGCAGGCGGTGAGATCGCGCTTTCTTTGCCGCAGGCTGATGTAATCAGCTACACCGCAGGAGTTGTCACCGTACTCAATAACGGCGGTTGGGTGCTTTGGGGCAATTATACAGGTTGTTTCCCCAAGAGTGCCGATGTATCGAGAGCGTTTATCTGCACGAGCAGAATGCAGGATTTTCTCTGCAACACATTTGTTGACACGTTCTGGGGATATATTGATAAGCCGCTTACTCGCGTGCTGATCGATTCGATTGTGAACAGCTATAATAGCTGGCTCAACGGTCTTACTCACGAAGGAAAGCTTTACGGCGGTGAAATTCAGTACATCGCGGAAAACAATCCGACTGCCAATCTCATCGGCGGCAAATTCCGCCTTGACACAAAAATGGCATCGCCCGTACCTGCACAGGAAATCAATATGTACGTAGAGTACGATGTTGATTATCTTACTGCGGCACTCAACATTTAAGGAGGTAACGAAACATGGATGCAGGAATTATCAATTTTGCTATCTATGAAGAAGGCTCGGAATATCTCGGCATTGCCAAGATTACTCTGCCTGAGATGAGCAACAAAACACTGACACTCAATGGCGCAGGAATCCCCGGCGACGTCGATCTGCCTGTTCCCGGGCACAGAGACGCTATGAAAGTGACAATCAGTTTCCTGGATGCGCCCGACGCAGCATATAAACTCGCAGAGCAGCGCGTACACCGTCTGGATTGCAGAGTGGCACACGAGCAGTACAATCCCACAGCCGCGAAGCTTGGTGTAAGAGGCTTCAAGCATATTCTCGAAGTTATTCCCCTCAAGCTTACAAGCGGTGATGTCGCACCGTCCGCTGCGCAGGCAGTATCGGGCGAATATACTTGCATCTCGCGCAAGGACTATGTTGATGGAAAATGCGTGCTTGATTATCAGCCGCTCAATTTCATCGATAAGGATGCTTCCGGCACGGATCGTCTTGCCGAAGTTCGCACTGCACTCGGAAAGTAATAAATATCAGCCGGGGCGTCAACCGTCCCGGCACATTTTTGAAAGGAGCTTATTGCTATGGCAATCGAAAACAAAAACACTATCGTCGAGGTCGAGGATGATTCTCTTTATACGCTCACTCTGAAAAAGCCAGTCGTGTATAACGAAAAGGAATATTCGGAACTCACATTTGATTTTGAAAAGCTCACCGGAAACGATGCTCTCAATATCGAAGATGAGCTGAATGCCGTTGGAAAAATGGCGATTGTTCCCGTGTTTTCCGGCGAATATCTTATCCGCATGGCAGCAAAGGCTTGCACAGAGCCTGTCGGGGCGGATTTCTTCAAGCTTCTCCCAATCAGTGATTACAACCGTATCAGGAGTCACGCAAGAAGTTTTTTACTGAAGTCGGAATAAGCGTCGGCGATGGTGGAAAGAGACTGCGCCGACTGTGCTTAATACTCGCACAAAATAATCATACACCAATTGATTATTGGTTATCGTTGTCCTTGCGGCAACTGATGTATTGGGTCGACGCAAATAACAGTCTCATTTCTGAACGAAAAAAATAAGGAGGGCGTATGGCTAACAGAACAGAATACGAAATGCTATGGAAGCTCGGAGCTCAGCTCGGTAAGGACTTCAATAGCACTTTTTCGTCGGCTCGGTCCATACTTACTGCAACACAAAAGGAAATACAAGCCCTCAACAAGCAACAGTCTGATATTGCCGGTTACACACGTCAGCAACAGTCTATAGAGAAATCTAATCAGAAGCTTGAAACATACCAAAAGCAACTTGAAAATGTGCAGAAGGAAATTGCACAAACCGAATCTTACAATTCAAGTCTTGCAAACAAAGAGGTTGAGTTACAAGCCAAAATAAAGTCGATCGAAGAAGAGATTGCCGCAAAAACAAGTAAACTCAACCAGATGGGTGCGGCTCTCTCTGAATCGGGAGTTGACGTTAAGAATTTATCCGATGAATCTGCGCGTTTGGAAAAAGAGCTTGGTGAACTGCGTGATGCGGAAGAAAAAGCCGGAAAAGAAGCTGAATCTTTCGGTGATAAAGGCGCAGATGCTTTCACCGCCATCGGCGATGCTATTGTTGCTGCCGGCATTGCAACGGCACTCAAAGCAATATACGATGGTTACAAAGAGTGCATTTCGTTGTCAAGTGTTTTTGAAGAAAGAATGTCGACTGTCGAAGCACTATCGGGGGCATCCGATAGCGAAATGAAGCAGTTGTCCGCACTTGCAAAAGAACTCGGTGCCACTACCAAATTTACTGCAATCGAATCCGGCGAAGCTATGACCTACATGGGAATGGCAGGTTGGAACGCACAGCAGATGATGGCTGGCATGGATGGCGTGTTGCAATTGGCGGCAGCGTCCGGAGAGGATCTCGGAACTGTTTCCGACATTGTAACAGATGACCTTACAGCGTTCGGGCTTGCCGCATCTGATGCAGGGCATTTCGCAGATATTCTTGCGGCTGCGGCAACAAACTCTAATACAAACGTCGGTCTTATGGGCGAGACATTCAAATATGTCGCGCCGCTTTTCGGTACAATGAAGTGGAGTGCCGAAGATGCGGCGGTCGCTGTTGGTCTTATGGCAAACGCCGGTATTAAGGGAACGCAAGCCGGCACAAGCTTGAAAACGGCATTAGCAAACCTGATTGCGCCGACGACAAAAATGCAAGCCGTTATGGATGAGCTTGATATTTCCATCACCAAGGCAGACGGTTCTGCTATGGATTTCGGAGAGATCATGGTAATGCTTCGTGACCGTTTTGCAGGACTTTCGGAGCAAGAACAGGCTGCCGCCGCGTCCGCCATTTTCGGAAAAGAAGCAATGAGTGGTATGCTCAATATCATCAACGCTTCGGAAGCGGATTTTGACAAGCTGACAAATTCAATTGAAAACTGCGCCGGATCTGCAAAGAGGATGGCTGAGATAAAGCTTGATAATCTCAACGGTCAGATTACGCTGATGAATTCGGCTTCTGATGCCTTGAAGACTACAATCGGAGAAGCGTTCAATCCGGAACTTAGAGCTTTGGCGGCAATCGGAACAGAAATTCTGACGCAGATAAACGCATTTGCAGCAGAGCACCCCGTGATACTCAAATCCATTATCGCCATAACCGCAGAAGTCGGCGGTTTTCTTGTGGTTTATAAGTCGTATACGGCAATCAAGGCCACGCTGAACACGCTTAGTGCATTGAGTGCTACGTTGAAAGCTAAAGAAGCCGCCGCCACTGCCGCACAGACAGCAGCGACAACGGCTCAGACAGGGGCAACGGTTGCGGCAACAACAGCACAAACCGGACTTAACGCTGCCATGGCGGCAAATCCTATCGGTTTGGTTCTTGCAGGTGTAGCGGCACTTACTGTCGGCATTATTGCACTGACAGAAGCGAGCAAAAAGGAAAAAGAAGCGTCGGATGAGCTGACCGCGGCTTCTCAAAAGCAATATAATCAGATTCAGGCTTTGAAAGCCGAATATGATGCCGTATGCGAGAAGTACGGCGAGACATCGTATCAGGCGCAGGAGTTGTCTTGGCAAATAGCCGATCTCACCGAACAGTATGAGGCAAGCAAGCAAACGCTTTCCGAATATGCGCAAATGTGCGAAGATGTGAAAAACGCTCATGATGAGATGGTTACAAAACACCAAGAAGAGATAAGCAACCTTGAAAAAGAGGGCGCTGGCGTTATTTCGCTTGTGGGGCGTTTGGAATCGCTCGCATCTCAATCATCTGTAACAGCAGGAGAACAGCAAGAAATACTTGCCATTGTAAAAGCTCTTAATTCGGAAGTCCCCGGATTGTCGCTATCTTACAATAGTCTAACCAATTCGTTATCATCGTCAACGGACGCGATTATGGCGATGGCGAAGGCTCAAATCGCAGCAGAAAAATATGATACTTATTTGGATCAGATAGTTGCGAAATTAAAAGATAACGAACAGCAGGAAGAAAAGCTCACGGCTGCTACGGCGCAAAAAGCGGCGGCTCAAGAACGACTTGAAAAGCTTCAAAAGTCCTACGACAAATGGTACGAGAAGCATAAGTACGGAATCAACAGCAAAAAGAATGCCGAAAAGCTTGGTCAATACATGGCAAAAATCGATCAAGCATCCAAAGAGGTTGAAAAATATTCTGCCGAAGTGGATGAAGCGAACTCCGCAATGCAGGCAAATGAATCGGAGATAGAACGTATGCGGTCTGAAATGGTCGCGTTGACCGATGCCATCAGCGGAACAGGAAAAGCGGCGTCTGACGCTTCCGAAGAAAGTCAAAGTGCTTTGGATTCCGCGTTGCTGGCAATCGGTTCTGGTTTTATGTCCGCAGAAAACGCGGCGGCACTGTTCGGTATAAGTTCAGACGCACTGCAAACCTCTCTCGATGAAATTCAGCAGTATCAAGAATCCTTGAATTCAGCAATGGAATTGGTCGAAAGCGGTTTCTACTCTGCGGAAGAGGCAGCCAAAGCGTATGGCGTTACCGTTTCTGATTTGGAGGACTATTCGTCCATCCAAACAACAATTGAAGCGATCAACAATCTCAGCGAATCGTACATTGAAGTAAGAGACGCAGCGGAAAAAAGCATACAAGGGCAGTATAGCCTTTGGGACACCGCTGCTGTCGTTATCCCGACAAGCATCGGCACGATAAATACAGCGCTCGAAACACAGCTTGCCTATTGGGATGATTACAACACCGATTTGACCAATCTGCTTGAACGAGCTGACGAAATAGACGGTCTCAACGAAGTGATAGCTTCGTTCGCTGATGGTTCAAAGGAAAGCGTCAATGCAATCGCAGGCATGGCAAACGCAAGCGACGAAGATCTGAAATCGATGGTCGCGAATTGGAAAGAGGTCAAGGAACAGCAAAACAAAGCAACTGAGTCTCTTGCCGAACTTGCGACAGGATATGAGCAGCAGATGAAAGACCTTAAGGCTACACTTGAAGAGGAAGTTGACGGCCTGAATCTCGAAGATGAAGCGGCAGAAGCAGCAAAAGCCACTATTGACGCATATACAGAAGCGATACGCAACAGTACCGACGACGCGGTAAAAGCGGCTGAACGGCTTTCTGCGCTTGTTGCAACAGCACTCAAAAACCCTGACATTCTTATCAAATCCGAAACTTCTGAAACATCAACCGGTCAAGGTTCGGGCTCTCTCTCTTCGGTGCTTGGTTCATCACTTGGCTCATGGCGTAATGCACTTATGAGGAGTATGCAAGCATATGCAAACGGCACGGATGGGGCGGAATCAGGACTTGCGCTTGTCGGTGAAGAAGGCCCTGAAATTGTAGCATTCAGGGGCGGCGAAAAAGTGTTTACAGCAAAAGAAACGCGCGTGCTCATGAAAGAGATGAACGACGAAACTAAGCTGATCAACGCTTATGCGGAAGGAACAGGAGATGACCTTGTAATCGTTTCTATGCTTCCTCAACTGCTCGAAATGATGAATGCCCTGAACGCGGCCGGCAGCGCAGAAAAAGCGGCACAAGAGCCGATTGTTTCTGAAGCTCAAAAGAGCGTAGAAATCCGCATAGAAGTTTCTCCGTCATTTTCAATTGAGGGCAATGCGGATGACGAAGATATACGCGAAAAAGTCCGCGGCTGGAGCGATGAAATCGTTGAAATGGTCATGGATGCGCTTGAAGAAAAAGGCATTGATACAAAGCGAGGTGTGTACGCATGACAACATATACAACCGTTCAAGGGGATATGTGGGATAGTATAGCATACTCGCAGCTCGGAGATTCAAAGTACGTTGATGTGCTTATGACAGCGAACGCTCAGTACCGAAAAACGTATATCTTTCCGTCAGGCGTTGAACTTATTATCCCTGATGTGAACACCCTATATGAATCTGACGATTTGCCGCCATGGAAGAAGGTGAGCACATGAGTAATCCTGAACAGGCAAGGCGCACAAGCATTGAGGTTTTCTTCGGCGGCGTAGATATTACAGGTTCGCTGAAAAGATATCTGCTATCGCTGACCTATACCGACAATGAAGAAGATGAAACAGACGATCTACAAATCAAACTGCAAGACACTTCCGGCATATGGCTGACAAAGTGGCTTAATTCCGCAATACAAGCTGCTGCCGAGGGAGAATCCTCAAAAAGCAGTGAAGATGAAGCAAAATCCACACCCTATAAGGTAGTGGCAAGTACCGGAGCTACCGTTCACAGTCGTGCCGGAAGCAAATACCATGTATATGGTACGCTAGCATACGGTACGGTGATCAATGTCGCGTCTCTTTCTGGCGGATGGGCTAACTTCACCTATTCCGGCAAAAACGCTTACGTTAATGCATCGTGCTTGCAAGCGATAAACGGCGGTACTTCTTCATCTTCTGGGTGGAATATAGGTGATGAGGTTGTTGCGACAGGAAATCCACAGTATTCGTCTTATGGAGTCGGCAGACCGGGCGCACTTGTAACCAATTACAAAGGCACGGTTACACATTTGAATCTCAAAAGCGGCATACCATATCCGATCTGTGTCGGCTCTCTCGGATGGTTTTCCGAAAGTCAGGTGCAGAAAAGCTCTCAGACGGGGCAAATTGCTGTAGAAGGCACTGCAAGCAAAGGATTACGCATTCAGGCAGTAATCGGTCGAGAAAATTGGAACGGTGACGGTAAAGATAAAGTGCTTAATTGCGGACAATTTGAACTGGATAGTGTAGTGGCAAGCGGTCCGCCTGCCACTATCACAATCAAGGGAACTTCTCTGCCGTATAGTGCTGCCGTTCGTCAGACCGAGAAAAGCAAATCATGGGAAAACTATATGCTTTCGGGTATTGCGAACGAAATAGCGAGAAACGGCGGAATGACGTGCATGTTTCTCAGCAACACTGATCCGTCGTATGAAAGAGTTGAGCAATACCGAACGAGCGATATTGTGTTTTTACAGAAGCTATGCCAAGATGCAGGCTGTTCGCTCAAAGTATCAAACAATATCATTGTTATCTTCGACCAGGCGCAGTACGAAAGCAAGTCGGCTGTAAAGACGATAAGGCGCGGCGATGGTTATACCAAATACAAATTGTCGACGGGCGAAAACAATTACTACGCGAGCTGCCGCGTCAGTTATATCAATTCCAATGGCGAAACAATAACTGCAACGGCATATGTAGATAAGTACAATGAAAAGAAGAAAGACAATCAGTGCCTTGAAATAAGGCAAAAAGTTTCAAATACTGCCGAAGCAATGAATCTCGCAAGGAAAATGCTGAGGCTTCATAACAAATATGAGTTTTCCGTCACATTCACATATCCAGGAGATCCGTCGCTTGTGGCAGGCTGCACGGTTATGCTTTCGGGGTGGGGAGCTTGGGACGGAAAATATATCATCAAGCAGGCAAAGCACAGCGTAAGCCACGGCGGATATACGACACAAATTACACTGCGACGCTCGCTGGGACAGGAAGCGCAATCTGACAATTCCGAAGCAACAACCGCTTCAGACACATACTTTTCTGTGGGTGATAAGGTTATGTGCAATCCCGGAGTAAATACATTCTACAATGGCGTTCACATGGCTTCATGGGTACCAAGCGCGGTGCTGTATGTGCGACAGGTTGAGCAAAACGGTTCGATATTGCTTGTCAGTATTGAACCGACAAAGAAAGTGTACACAGGGCGCGTGAAAGCCTCGGATGTACATAAAGTATAGGGGGAGAACATGGGTGAAATATTGAGAATCGGTACGGTAACAGCAGTAAACGAAGCGAAACGGCAAGTCAGAGTGCAGTTTCCCGACGTCAAGATCGTTTCGGGATGGCTCAAAGTCATCAAATCTCCCCCTTATATACCGAAGAAGGGCGTACAGCAAAGAACGGAAAACGAATCGGGCGGAAGCGACGAAGAAGCATTTTCGTCACACAATCACAAGATTGTAATAACGCCTTGGATGCCGGATGTCGGCGAGACTGTTCTTTGCATATATAATCCCGGCTTCAACGAAGACGGTTTTGTATTGGGGGCGATATGAATGACAGTAGGTTGTCTCGGCGACATCGCGTTTGAAGTATCTGCGAAGTCAATAAAAACTATCAGAGATGCAACATGGAGCGGTTCAGCTTCCATAGCAACGCACCAGCGGCATCTGCAAAATTCCTTGCAGGAATTTGTGGGGATCGATCCTGATAGTTTCACTTTTAATTTCCGAATATCGGCATGGCTCGGTTCAAATCCGTTGACGGACATAAACAAACTGTTTGAATACGAACGAAGCGGCACGACGGTGCGGCTGATAATCGGAGGCAGAGGATATGGAAAGTATCGATGGCTTATCAAGAAACACAAGGTTACTCTTGAACATTATGATAAGTGGGGAAATCTTGTCGGAGCAGATATCGCCGTTACGCTGACGGAATACACAAGGGAGTGATGATTATGAAATACATTTTGAGAACGGATCGCCCTTATGAAATTACGTTATGTGAAAACGACAGAACAAAATCAATACTACAAAATCTATCTCTGCTGTTTGCCACACGCAAAGGAACAATACCGATGTATCGCGATTTCGGGTTGAGCCAGACATTTGTGGATAAGCCGCAGGCAGTGGCGCAAGCACTTGCTCTGGCAGATGTGACCGATGCAGTAGAACAATATGAGCCGCGTGCAAATGTGGTGAGTGCGCGTGCCGTATGCGATGGTGCAAGCGGAAAAACAGCAATCATAGTGGAGGTTGATATATGAGCAGACAAAGCGAATACCAATTTGTCGATACAGATAGCGCGGCGATCGAAGCTAAGCTTATATCGGCATATGAAAATATAACAGGAAAAACATTACAGCCTGCTGACCCCGAGCGACTTTTTATCGCATGGGTTTTGTCGTTGATTGTGCAGGAGCGCACATCGCAAAACTATACGGGCAATCAAAATATTCCGTCTCGCGCAGAGGGCGAAAATCTTGATGCGCTCGGAGAGTGGATATATAACATCAAACGTCTTGCGGCGCAAGCATCTAAATGTACAGTGCGATTCAATATCACGGCAGCTCAGCCGAGCGCACTTATCATTCCGCATGGCACTCGCGTCACAGACGCGAGCAAAACGCTTGTATGGTATACCACAGATGATGCAGAAATCAAAATCGACAGTACATACGTGGATCAAATGGTACAGTGCGAAACGGTTGGTGTCGCCGGCAATGGGTTTGTTGCAGGTCAAATCAATACTCTTATCGATGTTGACAATGTTCCGTATTTCGCATCCTGTGAAAACATAGAAACATCGAATGGCGGTTCTGAGGAAGCAGACGACGATGAATACTACGAGCTCATGCGTGCAGGACTTGATTCGTACAGCACAGCAGGACCGAAAGGCGCGTATGCTTACTTCGCAAAAAGTGTCTCTACAACAATTGCTGATGTTGTTGTAATGCAACCGAAAGAGATCGTAAATCTGACATTGAACTTATACACATCTCCGGATAATTTGAAAGTTGCTTTTATCGGCGGCGAACAGTTAATTCCGGATTCGATTTCGGTGTACAAGCACGGCAGCCAAACATGTGCAGAGCTTGGAGTAGATTATACGTACACGTATGCTGATTCTTTGCTGATGATTACGATAAAAAGCGACGGCGCCCTTGCAAGCGAAAACAAGATTGATGTCGCGGTGAATCAGGTGAAAGCCGGATATGTGTATATCTACGCCCTTATGGACGATGGGACTATAGCCGATTCGGTTATCAAGTCTGCAATACTGAAAGCGTGCAATGACGACACTGTAAGACCGCTCACGGACTTTGTCAGTTGTAAAGATGCCGAAGCTGTTACGTACAACATAAATCTGACCTACTATATCAAACGTGGCACAAAGAAATCTGTTGCGGATATACAGCTCGCCGTTCAAGAGGCGGTCGGCGAATATGTTGCATGGCAGCGTGAAAAAATCGGCCGCGATATCAATCCGTCCAAGCTCGATTGGCTGCTACGCGATACCGGCATAAAGCGTTCGGTAATAGCAGAACCGTCATTTGTAGCTTTGCGCAGTGGTGATGACCATACAACACCACAGTATGCATCGGTTGCCTCAATTACTGTCACAAACGGGGGCTACGAAGATGAGTAAGGATGTATCACGAGAGAATCTGCTGCGTGCATTTCCATATGCCCTATCGCGCGACAGTAATATGATAGCACTTGCTTCTGTTGCCGCAGACGAGTTGCAACAGCTTTACAACGATTGTGATAAGCTAACGATATATACTAATATCTTTCAGCTCGACGAAGAACTGCTTGACATTCTCGCACGCGATTATAAGGTTGATTGGTATTTATATGAGGGAACAGTCGAAACCAAGCGTTCACAGATCAATTCCAGCATATATGTGCATCGGCATTTAGGTACAAAAGGTGCTTTGATTTTCGCACTTTCAGACATTTGCCCCGGCACAGATATTGAGGAATGGTTTGAATACGGCGGAAAACCGTATTATTTCCGCATTGTTCTTGATGTTACAGAACAAAGGCTTCCGGTTTCGCAAGATCTGATTGAGCGCATTGTTGATGTAGTGAAGCCGGCAAGAGCTGTGCTCGAAGATGATAGCATCGTTTATCGCTCACGGGACTATCTTCGCATCGGCGACACAAGCGGATATGCGCTATATCATATCAGAGTGTGCGGTACATATCCGAATGCGTCCAAACAAGGTCGTATCGAATATGAGGTAGTTTTAATCTCTTCTGATTCCGACGCGGTGAAATACTCTGCGCCAAGAACGGGCGAGATCGAATCAGGCACATTTCCCAACCCTGCCATGCAAGGCGGAGTGGAGGATGGCAATATTTTATTTGAATCAAGCGGCGCAGCGTCGGCATATCACGCCCGAATGTGCGGCACAGCTCTTGGTTCGCTATAAGGAAGGAGTACGAAATGATAGACAAAGCAGCATTGACCGATTTGAGAAGTTATATCAAACGGCGAGCAGGATATCTGCGATATCGTGTAGGCAGTACATTCTACAAGGCGGATATTACTGACGCAATCATTTTGGAAAACGGAGTTGTTCGCGTACAGGCAACAATCGTGCCTACTGCGCCAACTACAATTAACCGTGTTGAACTTTGGAACAACGCCGGGGAATTGTGGGCGCACAAAGATGTCAGCATATCAATTGAGCAGGGACAGACGGGCGTCCTGTATTGGTTTGACATCACAATCGAAGTAAAGGAAGGTGATTGACAATGTACGAAAGAACATATTGGTTAGACCATGTCCTCGATACTACGAATGAATTCACCGTCACACAGCTTGACGGCGATGTATATACGATAGTACCGCACGGAAAAGTTATGCAGCAAGGCACATACCAGGACGCCGCTCATTTCAACAAAATCGAGGAGGCAATATTCGCGAACGAGACGGCAACGGAACTGCTTATCAATTTCGCACGTCAGAACAAATGGTATGCGGAAGAGCACATTCCTGCGCTTGAAGCATCCGTGAAAAAGCTCCACGCGGTGGAGACAGGGACAATATCGCTCACAAATTCTCTGACGTTCCCCTTCAACAACTCTCAGAAAACCGTGGCTCTGAAGAAAGTAAGAGATATGGTTGATTATGTGGTGGTTGCCGAGGTGCAGTCCGCTGTCGGAAATGCCGGGGAGATCGAAGTAAGCGATATGCTCACAAACGGTTTCAAAGTCTCTTATACAGGTAGCGCGTCAAGCGTAACTGTAAAATACAAGATATTCGGAGGATATAACGCATGATTATCGTAAACAAGAACGAAGGCACAAAAATCCCTTATGAAGTGACCGGCAAAAAGGTATGCTTCGATGACGACCTGACTATCAACCTTGCAAAGCGAGAAGATGATGATCCCGTACACATCGACATCTGCTATGACAGCGATGACGCGCTTGTGCTTGGCGCAGCCGCAGGACGCAGATATGTCGCGGAGATTGATATCCCTGCACGTACATATCAGGAAGAAACTTCGGGCGAAGAAACATCAATTGTTCCCGTTCCGCTCGACATGACCAAGGTTACGCTCACGCTCTGGGCGATTGATTAACAGGAGGAAAAAAGAATGAGTAATTTCGATGTAGCAAATCTCGCGCTTAAAGCCGTTTGCCCCAGCAATGAAATGCTGTACGATGACAAGGGAATGCCGTCAATCATGGTGAAAATCCCGAAATGCACTTGGGCGGATCTCGGCATCGGCACAAGTACCGAAACATTCCCGGCGTTTATCATCAACGGTCAGGAAGTCGATTGCATCTATTTTTCAAAATATATAAATGTCGTTCAGAACGGTCGGGCATACTCTCTCCCCGGACAGGACTATGCCAATATAATCAATCTCGACAACTCTATCGCTCGTTGCACCGCAAAGGGTGAAGGATGGCATTTGCAGACACGTCTCGAATGGATGGCGGTTGCACTTTGGTGCTTAAAGAACGGCACACTTCCGTGGGGTAACAACAATTATGGCAGAGATACAAGAGAGACAATTAATAAAGCCATTCCGCTTACCTACGGTTCTGACGGAAAGATCAACCACACCGCAGGTGGAACAGGACCGCTTACTTGGTCGCATAACCGCCAGCTTGATGGCATTTGGGACATGAACGGCAACGCTTGGGAATGGGTAGGCGGTATTCGCACAGTCAACGGCGAATTGCAGGTCATTTCTCATGACGGTACATTTGGCAACGACGCAGCCGATCCCGATAACAGTCAGTCCGCATCGTCGTCCAAATGGTATGCCATTGACGGCACTACAGGGACGCTTATTGCTCCCAATGGTTCCGGCACGACAACAAACAGCTTGAAGATAGATCGCGTCGACAACAAATGGAAGTGGATTACAGGAACTCTCACCGACATAAAAGATGATAGCCGTGGCAATCCGCTTGAACAAGTCACTGCCGATTCGACTGTCTGCGAAGATGCCAAACACATTCTTCAGGCTCTCGGAATGCTGCCGCTTGACGGGCTCACATCCGGAGCACTTGAGGGCGATTATCTGTATGCGAATAATGCACAGGCTGAGCGGTCATTCTACTGCGGCGGCGGCTATACGGGCGGCTCGAGCGCAGGCGTGTTCTTCGCCTTCGGCAACTACTCCCGCGCCAACACCGGCACGGGCATCTCGCTCCGCTCCGCTTATGTAAAACTGCCTACTGCTTAACTGTGTGCTGACAGCTCCGCGATAGCGGAGCTTCGTTCCTTTCCGCCGAAGGCGGTCGCACGAATTTTTATAAATAACGTATTTCGTTATAATCTACCGTTTTCAAGTCATTCTCCAAGATTTCTGTTATAATATTTCTTGCGCATATTTGGCAAGGAGAGTGAGCATATGTCGGAAGAGCTGAAAATACTCCAAAAGGTTTTTGACATGATGGAGTATGGCTATCAGGCGTTGTCTCAATTTCCTAAGTCGGAAAAATACGCTTTGGCAACCGATATCAAACACTGTATGGATATAATGCTCGAACGCTGCATTGAAGCGCAGAAAAAGTATTATAAAAAATCCACATTGCAAGAATTTGATGTCGAAACGACAAAGTTGAAAGCGTACTTGCGCCTTTCCTTTAACCTTGGGTTTCTGCCTCCGAAAAAATATGAGCTGTGGAGCGAAAGGGTTGTGGAAATCGGAAAGATGCTTGGAGGATGGCTGAAAACCGTTAACGGCCGTCCCTCAACATGAGGTACAGATCATTGCGGTCATTCTACTGCGGCGGCAACTATACGAACGGCACGAACGCAGGCGTGTTCTACGCCAACGGCAACAACTCCCGCGCCAACACCGGCACGAACATCTCGCTCCGCTCCGCTTATCCTCACGTCAGATATTGCACACCTACAGGGTTGCTCTCAGTACAAGGGTATATAAGGGATCTGTATCTGCTGCGGCTGAAATGCCAGCCGCGGATAAATGTTCAAGCTATGTATGCCGTCATGTAGACTGCAAAGCATAGCGAAAAGAGGAGCTGTATGTATGGAGAAGTACGATCATGTTTTCGATAAGTTCATTGAATGGGAAAACTTGTATAGCGGTTATATTCTTGCACGCTCAAACAAGCGATACAGGAAAGAAGTGCTCTCTTATACAGCGAATCTTGAAGAGAATCTGATTGATACTCAAAATCACCTTATTTGGAAATCCTATGAGGTAAAAGAGCTTCGTGAATTCATCGAATATTATCCGAAAAAGCGCATTATAACCGTAATGCCGTTTGCCAACCGTGTTGCAAACTGCGCAGCTCACAATGTTCTGTGGCCTATATACAGAAAATCGTTTTATGAGCACAGTTACGGTTCAATTGAGGGCAGAGGTCCTATCGCTGCGGCAAACCAACTCCAATATTGGATGCGCATTATTCGCAGCAGACGCGAAAAATGGTGGATAGCAAAAGCAGACATTGCAAAGTTCTTCTTTCGTGTACCCGTCGAAGCACAGCTTGAGGCTCTCGGAAAGCCAATCAACGACCCGGATATGATGTGGTTTCTTGAACAGTCCATACGTTGTGACGGACGCGCTTTCGGCTTACCTGTTGAAGCTACAGATGTAACTGATTGCGATAGAATTCTCGGAATAGGTATGCAAGCCGGCAGTTTGATTTCACAAATGACGGGTAATGTGGTTCTGACACCCGTAGACCATTTCGTGAAGAGAGAGCTTCGTGTCCCGTACTATATGCGAAACATGGACGATATGATGTTCCTTGTGCCGAGCAAAGAGCAAGCGCATGACGTTCTTGGAAGAACAGCGGAGTATTTGTATGACAATCTCGGTTTGCAATTCAACGCGAAAACAGCAGTTATGCCGTATGACGCCGGTCCTGAATTTGTAGGTCGGCGCATTTGGCCGCACAAAATCCAGATGCGAAGATCGACTTCTTTGCATATGAAGCAACACCTACGCTATGTCATGGAGCATTATTCCACCGGAGAGCTTGATCTCGACTATTGTCTAAGTGTAATGAATAGCTATCTCGGCTATATGAAACACTGCGATTGCGACGCTCTCCGAAAAAAGATCCTTGACGATTTCACTCTTGTTCGACACTATGCCGAAGAACAAAACATCAACCCCGATTGAGAAATCTTTCGGGGATTTTTCATGCCATGGAGGGACAAATGGACGATGGAATCACGATAACCGCGAACACAATCATTACAGTAGCTGCTGTGGTATCTGCCATAGTAGCTATTTTTGGTATTATCTTTGCTATATACCGGTGGTATCTCAAGCAAAATAAGCAGGATGAGGACATCAAATCATTGAAGGATGAATTGACAATTCTCACATATGGCACTCTCGCGTGCTTAAAAGGGCTTTCGGAACAAGGATGCGACGGTCCTGTAAAGGATGCGATAGACCGTATCGAAAAACACCTTAACAAAAAGGCTCACCAATAATCAAAGGGGGAAAAGAAAAATGCTAACACCGAATTCTACTTATACCATGAATGGCGTATTGGTTCGAGAGAAGATTATCCCGGACGGTACGCGGTGGACTGACGACGCAAAAGCGAAGAAGGCTGGATTCAGCGGTGCTGGTTCGCTTTACAAGAAAAATCAGAAACTTTCGGGCAACACAGGAAAGGCAAAGTTTGTGACGATCCACAACACAGGGGATTTTGCAAACGTCTATGACGGCGGCGAACTTTATACACGCGCAACCTATAACGAAAATATGGGCTCGGCGCGTGTACATTTTTATATTGACGAGACGGGCGCATGGCAAAATCTCAAAGCTGGCACAGGTCTTTGTTCTTCCGATCCGCTCGGTGCAGCGGAGGTATCATGGCACTCAGGAGACGGAAATGTTGCGGACGGCGGCAACATGACCTCTATTTCAATGGAGCTTATCATGGGAGTATCTTCGGCAAACGATAGTAAGACCTATGACAATGGCGCAAGGATGGCGGCATGGCTGCTTTGGAGGCACGATCTGAGCGTCGAGAAACTTGTCACTCACACATATTGGGTGAACAAGACTGCCAAAAATAAGTTTTCCGATATAGATGAGCAGTGCTGTCATATGGTAAGCGGAAAGAAATGGTGTCCCACATACATTTTCAACAGCTACAACCATGCTGTTGCGCTGAAAAACTGGAAGGCTTTCAAGTCTCTTGTAAAGCGCTATCTTGATCAGCTGAACGGCAATATTACGCCGACAACCCCGATTGGTAAATCGGATGAGACAAGCACCACTATAAAGGTGGGTGATGTTGTTCAGATAGTAGGCAACGAATACTATTCAGGCAAGGCGATTCCGACATGGGTTAAAGCGAAAAAATGGATTGTCAAATCCGTATCGGGCAAACGCGTGGTAATCGATAAAAGCGAAGACGGAGCTTCATCCATTTGCAGTCCAGTGCATTCAAATGCACTTGTAGTCGTTCGCGCTGCCACAAGCGGAACTGTAACATTTCAAGTCGGAGATAAAGTAAGGTGCAATACCGGCGCAACATATTCCAACGGTGGGAAAATGCCTTTGTGGGTATTGAATGCTACGCTTTATATCAGACGGATTGAACAGAACGGCAAGGTTCTCCTTGTGAGTACCGAGCCCGTGAAACAGGTATATACGGGACGTGTCAACGCTTCCGATGTACATAAAATCTAAATTCAGAAGGAGAATTTACTATGTTTGCACAGTTTATTTCAGAGTATGGAACCGTTATTCTGTATACCGTCCTTACGGCGGTTTTCGGTTATCTCGGCATTCTTGCCAAGAGGCTTGCAGAAAAGTACCTGAACAGCAAGGAAAAGAAAGCTGTCGCCGCATCGTGCGTCAAATTTGTTGAGCAGGTCTACAAGGATTTGCATGGAGAAGAAAAGCTCGAAAAGGCTCTTGAAGCCGCATCGGAAATGCTCGCAGAAAAAGGCATTCAGTGTACAGAGCTTGAACTTCGCGTTTTGATTGAAGCTGCCTTGGCGTCTTTTAATGATGCCTTTAATAAAGATTCCGAAGAGGATGAGACAACCATTCTGCCCGAAACAGAACCGATTGACGATTTCAGAGGAACTGATGAGGATCTTTCCGACGTCGAAAATACAATAACTGAATAACACCAAAAGGACAACCCCTGTATTCGTCTCTAAAAGGCGATTACAGGGGTTTTGTTGTTTATATGGGAGAACGCAAGGGCAACGGCAAATCGTTCGTTGCAACAGGCACAGAGCGCGCATAGCTGGCTCTAATGCTTGTCGCTCCCCGTCGAGCCGATAGGACAGCTTATCATTTCAGAAAATCAGGCGGCTTGCAATTGTATAAACGCACTTGTGAGATGCAGCCGAGCGGTTTTGAACTCGGCACCGGTCATTCCAAGCCGACGTGTCAGCACGTTCATCATAAGCGTAGCTTTCTGAGTTGTGGTGTAGGATGCGCAAGATTTGTAATACATTTTATCCGGCGCATTTATCGCCCATGCGCTCATAGCCAAGCAAAATTGGATATACGCTTTGATTTTTCCTGCGTGTGTTGTACCGTTGAAAAGACGGAATTCAACTGTTCCTTTGGTAAAGAAAGCATGAAGGTTGATACCGTGATAACGGGTTGAATTGTAATGCTGATGATCAATGCCGCCGTTATAGCCATCATTTGCTTTGCTATACCAAATCGCTTCCATGCTGTGTGGAGTTTTTTCATGGTCCTTTTTCATCGCGTTGAGCAGGTCGCGTGAAATTTTGTGGCACCAGCGATTGGCTCTGTCTCCGATCTGAAGAGCTTCATAGAACAGGTCTTGTCTTCCGATTGCAAAGTTCATGAGTCGGGTCAGGCTCTGCGGTGTATGATTAGCTCCGTCAACATGGACGTGAATGCCGCAGGAAGAATTGGCAACTGCGCCGCCCTTAACAAGCTTGCGAACGATCTCCTGCAAGTCCTCAATGTCGTCGTATTGGAGAATCGGGGTTACGATTTCGCATTTGTAAGAACTGTCGGCAGATACTTGCACGTCGTTTTCCTTTTTGGTTGCGACAATGCTACTGTCGCTCATGGCTTTCCATGTTCTGCCTTTGCGGTCGGTTGCGGTGTAGGTATCGTAACATGTGCCGACGTGCGACGAGTTTGTGCCGTAATACATTGCGATGATTCTCGCTGCGTGACTGCGTGTGATTCCAGTAAGTTCGATTTCAACTCCGAAGTTCTGATTCTGAATTGCGATTGCCATTTTACATATCTCCCTTGATTTTTTCGCCTTACTGTGTTATAATTAAAGTGTCCGGGGGAGTAAGGCTCCCCCCGGCGCACCGTTTGCGGTGGAGTGAGTGGTTACTTTGGTCGGTGGTCACTCACTTTTTTTCTGTTTTTCGAGAACATTCAGGATTGCTTGTTTGAGTTCGTCAAGCGTTTCGCACTTTTCGATAAGCTCAAGAACCATCCGGAGTATGTACTCTGTGTTCTGCATTTCGTCCATTTCCTCACTTCCTTTCTTAAGAGGTTTCCCTCTGCCTTACAAGTATATTATACACTATAAAGTGTATTTTGTCAAGTGTTTTTTGATAAAAAATAAAAATAATTTTGATATTTTCAATTTGCGGTTGACAAAATACATTTTCGGATGTATAATATATCATGAAAGGAGCTGAATGCATATGTCAATGGCTGAAAAAATAAGGATTATGCGCGTAAAGCGCGGCAATCTGTCCGAACGTGATCTTGCTGCACGAATGGGTGACACTCCGCAAAACCTTAACAACAAGATGAAAAGAGACGATTTCAGAATAAGCGAACTTGAAAAAATCGTATCTGCACTCGGTTACAAAATGGAGATCAGATTCATAGATACAGATACGGGCGAAGAGCTTTAACGAAAAAAAGACCGAAGCACAAGCTTCGGTCTCTATGTAAGGAGTTATTTTGCATTTGAAATACGATGCCCTGCACGCGTTTTGGTTTCAACATACGGAGAGGGAACTCTGACAATGATTTCAGATAGCTCACAATCCAAGGCTGCGCATATCAAATCCAAATGTTCAAGGTTGACACGCTCGGCTATCTCGTGGTAATACTCGTTGATTGTGGACGGGCGTATACCGGTAGCTCGTGCAAGGTCAGCCTGCGTCCATTTCAGCTCGCCAAGCTTTCTGGACAATAGAATTCTAATCATAGCCATGCATGCTCCTTTCGTTATATTCTAACATCAAGAGATGTACTTGTCTTTGAAATGTTAGATTATAACGATTTACGTTATTTTTCGTATAGGAGCATAGAAAAAATCCTGAGCTCAAAGCTCAGGATTTTCTTTGCGCATAAGTGAGTGCCACAAGAAGTCCTTCAAAAAAGAAGACTTTTATGGAGTTCAAATTTGCGCCACTTGGCGGAGAGGAAGGGATTCGAACCCTTGTGCCTTTTGGGCAAACGGTTTTCAAGTGTTTATGGTTATTCGGAATTTGCCGGAACATGGTCGAATTTGCTTGAAGATAGAGAACCCGCAAATTGGCTTGCCAAGGCACTTTGAGTGGACTTAAAGCCCGAAAAGCACCCTAAATAGCGGCTTTACAAAATCGGCTCGAAAACGTCATTTTAGGAGAGAAAAATGCACATTGGAGAGAAATCGGGGAGACACGCGGAGAGACGAGATAGTACCTACCATGCTGATTTTATTGATAGGAGCTATCACAAATGAGAGAAAATCAAGGCTTTTTCAATCAGCTTCGCGCAGATTATCCTGACGGAGTGTCAAAAGAACAGTTTTACAAAATCGCACATATCAGCAAAGCTACAGCACGTTATCTTCTGGACAGCGGCAAGGTTCCATGCCTGAACACAGGCAAGAAAACACACCGTTATTTGATTATGACCGAGGACGTCATAAGATATCTGAAGGATCGTGAAAAGCATCCGGACAGGTACATGGTCATCGATGGGTGGTATTCTAAACGGTCAGGTGTGCAAAAAGAGTTTGTTTCATACCGAGGTGAGCTGCGAAAGCTCTCTAAAAAGCAGATTGAGGAGCTTCAAGAGCATATTGACAGCCGAACAAGCGAGTATGACGATTTGCTTGATGTTAAAAGCGTCAGCAAAATTACCGGCTATAGCTGTTCGACAATATGCCGGTGGTGTGAGCAGGGACGTCTGAAGTCGTTTAGAATTTCCGGAACGTACAGGATACCGAAGGAGTGGCTTGTGAACTTTCTTTCTTCGGAGTTTTCCGGGGAGATAGTCAGGAAATCCAGAAAGCATCTTGAGATTATAAAGAGCTTTTTAAAAAAAGCAGGGCGCGGTTTGAAAGCTAAATAAAGCATTGCTATTCAGCACGTTATTTTAGTTTCAAGAGTTATATTAAAATAATTATATGATTTTTGGATAATTATTTTAGTTTTGCTTGACATACTTTAATAATTTGCGTATAATGATAGTATTATTTTAACTTTGAAAGGAGCAACAATATGGCAAACCGAGCAGGGTATTTTAAAACAAATCTTTCCGGCGATATGGAATATAAATCATTTGTTCCTGCCCCGCTTCCTCCCAATCCTCCGATAGAGTTTGATGATGAAATCGTCAATCTTCTCGCAAAGGCGACATCTCAGCTTTCTGTTCTGGAAAGCATTTCATCACGAATACCGAGCATGGGACTTTTTGTGTCTATGTATGTCCTTAAAGAAGCGTTAATGTCATCACAAATAGAAGGTACACAGGCAACGCTTGAAGACATCTTTGAACCCACAATTGACGATAATATCAATCGTGATGTTTCTGATGTTGTCAACTATGTAAAGGCTACGAATTTTGCTATTAATATGCTAGGCGAACTGCCGTTGTGCAATCGACTGTTAAGAGAAACTCATGCTGTTCTAATGGACGGTGTAAGAGGAAGCGATAAAAATCCGGGCGAGTTTCGTAATTCGCAGAACTGGATAGGCGGTGCCGGAAGCACTCTCAGAACTGCACGGTATATTCCGCCGTCACCGGAGGATATGGTTAGTGCTATGTCCGATTTGGAGAAGTATATCAATACAGACGACCAAACAAACGAGCTGATTCGCGCAGCTCTTATACACTATCAGTTTGAAACCATACACCCTTTTTTAGATGGCAACGGCAGAATCGGCAGGCTTCTTATAACGCTGTTTCTGTTGGAAAAGAAGGTTCTTTCTACTCCTGCGTTGTATATTTCTTATTTCCTCAAGCGTAACCGCGTTGAATACTACGACCGTATGACCGAGGTCAGAAGCAAAGGAAATTACGAGCAGTGGATAAAATTTTTTCTGCAAGCAATATATGAATCAGCTGAGGATGCAGCGTTGACAGCGGATAAGCTTGTTGCCCTGCATGATAATGATGTTAAGAAAATCCTCAGCATGGGGCGAGCCTCAAAAAGCACTATGAGGATTTTTGAGTATTTAGAAATTAATCCCATCATCGACATTGGCAAAACCGCCGAAGCGGTAGAATTATCATTTGCAACGACTTCTGAAGCCGTAAAACGATTGGTGAAAGCAGAAATACTTGTTCAATCAGGCAGCACAAGCAGAAACCGGACCTTTTCGTATAAGGCATATCTTGATATTTTACGGAATGGAACATAGGAATTATATATTATCATAAGCCCCGTTATTGATCTGAGCAAATCAGAACAATGACAGGGCTTTTTGTATAAAATCAGAAAGGAAGGTGGAATATGTCCGTATTCCGAATGGAAAGAACCAAAGACTACACAGTAATGTCAAACTGCCACTTAAGAGACAAAAGACTGTCCCTGAAAGCAAAAGGTCTTTTAT
>ENA-UONV01000351-UONV01000351.1-human-gut-metagenome-genome-assembly--contig:-CS4-NODE-351-length-58335-cov-24.992502_pt1 | contig 58335 bp, 48 predicted proteins | sample MGYA00242461_ERZ724008 | MGnify/ENA metagenome assembly ERZ724008 | reverse complement strand
TGATGCCGCCCTTGTCGATGACGTGCTTGCAGACTTCGGGGTCGAAGCCGGGAGCCACGATGAAGGAAGCACCTGCTGCCATTGCGCGGTCTGCCTGCTCGGTGGTCAGGACAGTGCCGGCGCCCAGCAGCATTTCGGGCATCTCATCGTGGATCTTGCGGATGCACTCCTCAGCACATGCGGTGCGGAAAGTGACCTCAGCAGCGGGCAGGCCGCCCTCTGCCAGAGCCTTGCACAGGGGCAGGGCCTCGTCCACGCTGTTGAAAGCGATAACAGGGATAATGCCGATCTGATAGACCTTTTCGACAATGGGATTCATAACGCATTCTCCTTTTAATTTAACTCTGGGGGCGGGGCCTTGGCCCGTTTGGGCACACTCTGCCCCACCATACGCTCGTAATATTAGTATAAACGACAGCGGGGGTTTTGGTAATGCTCAACAAGCACAATGTTTTGCATAAGAGCTTGTATACATTGCACAAAAATGCCGAACGCTCACAGCCCCAGCCGCTCAAACAGCTCGGCCACGCCGTCGTGGTCGCAGTCGTTCGCGCTCACAAGGTCGGCCAGAGCCTGGATGTGGGGCATCCCGTTGGCCATCACAGCGGCAATGCCGGCCTTTTCCAGCATGGCGCGGTCGTTCTCGCTGTCGCCCACGGCCACGGTGGCTTCGCGGGGGATGTGCAGCAGGTCGGCCAGCGCCAGCAGGGCCGTGCCCTTGTCCACCCCCTGTGCCGTAAGTTCGATGTTGTCCGGCGAGCCCTGCACGACCTCGGCTCCGGCAAGGGCCCGGAAGCGGGGAAGGGCGGCCTGCGCCTGCTCCGCTGTATCGAAGAACATGCAGAACTTCTCCACCTCGTGGGCGTGGCGGCTCATCCACTCGGTGAGGTCCCGCACGACCGTGAACCGGCCGTCGTTGGGCTGGCGGGCCTCGGTGGAGCCGCGCCGGGCGTTCCGGCGGGCGAACCGCTCCATGGCGACGGTGTCGCGGTAGGTGCGGCCATCGCAGAAGACGCTCATCGCGCCGGGGTATTCCATATAAAGTGCAAAGGCCTCCCGCGCCAGCTCCACCGGCATGGGCCGCGCGATGAGGGAGACCGGCTCGGTGGTGCGGTGTTCGGCAGCATTGCAGTAGCGGCTGTAGACGGCGCTCATAGGGTCGGTGCCCAGGTCCCAGACGGCGGCACCGTTGGAGGTGATGGCGTAGCGGATGCCGGTCAGCTGGGCCACGACCGGCGGAAGATTGGACAGCGGCCGCCCGGTGGCGGGCAGGACCACGATGCCGCGGGCGACTGCCTCCGCGATGGCCTGCCGGGTGCAGGGTGTGACCTGCCCCTGATGGTTCAGAAGGGTGCCGTCGAGGTCAAGGGCCACGAGGCGGGGAGAAGTGGTGTTTGACATAAAGGCTCCTTTGGTTCGCTTTTCCTTCGTACGACCTCTCCTGCAAGGAGAGGCGGCATTGCGTAGCAATGACGGAGAGGTTGTATCGAGTAGAACATGATCTTTTTCATTTTAACGTAAAAATTCCATTTGCGCAATACGGCGCATTATGATAAAATAAGTCATTGCGGAATCAAAATTATAGGAGAAAATACATGAATACACGCTCGCTGCGCTCCCGCCTGAAGCCGCATCTGTGGTTTCAGGCATATTGGGTGGTGTATCTGGTCTGGTTTTTCTGGCTGGACCTGACCATCACCGACCCAAAGTACATCATCCACAGCCCCATCGACGACTTCATCCCCTTCAATGAGTGGTTCGTTTTCCCGTATTGCAGCTGGTTTCTGCTGCTGGCGGCGGTCACAGCGCTGCTCTGGTGGAACGACACGGAAAGCTATGACAAGCTCTGTCTGATGATGTTTTCCGGCATGACCTTCTGCCTCATTCTTTATATGGTACTGCCCAACGGTCTGGACATCCGCCCTACGGCGGAGGCTGTCGGCCGCGACAACATCGCGATGCAGATCATGCAGCTCCTCTGGAAGGCGGATGCCTCGGTCAATGTCTGCCCGTCCATCCACTGCCAGAGTTCCGGCTGCATGGCGCTGGCGTTCTCTCAGAGCAGGCTGGCAAAAGGCCGCCCCGGCCTGAAGGTGCTGGCCTGGGTGTGGGCTGCCCTCATCTGCGCCTCCACCGTCTTCACAAAACAGCATTCCATCCTTGATGTGGTCTGCGGTCTGGCGCTGGTGGCCGTCTGGGTGCCGGTCCTTTATGCTAAAAAGACGAAGAAAGCGGCTTGACAAGAAAAAATTGCATTTTATGTCCAAATCCCCTTGACGCATGGTGCGCTTCGGGGGTAAAATAAAACTGGTCTTTCACTAATATATCAAAGAGCGACCGGAATTGTTTTGGTGGATAGAAGGAGAACGTTACGATGGCAGTACGGAGTGCACGGGAGGCTGCATACGAGACCATCCGCAGCCGTATCATTACAATGGAACTCAAGCCCGGCGATGAGCTCAATGACCATGCACTGGCGCAGGAGATGGGCATCAGCCGCACCCCCATGCGGGAGGCACTGATCATGCTCAACATCGCTCACATGGTCACCATCAAGCCGCAGAGCGGCACCTATGTTGCCCCCATCGACCTGACGCTCATGGAGATGGAGCAGTTTGCGCGCTATACGCTGGAAAAGGAGATTCTGAACCACATCCGCGGGCGGCTGACCGGCGAGCAGGAGCGGGCTTACCGCCTGCTCATTGAGCAGTACCGTGTGCTGGAGAGCGACTCCGGCGCCGAGAACCGCGAGACCCGGATGCTGGAACTTGACAACGCCTTCCACCGCCGCGCGTTCGAGCTGTGCGGCATGGAGGCGCACTTCGACCACATGCTGTCCACCTTCCAGCACATCGAGCGGCTGCGCAAGTTCAGTTTGCAGACCGACGAGAACAAATCCGTCTGCGGGGCCCATACCCGCATTCTGGAGGCCGTCCTCCACGGCAGCGAGGACGATGTCGGCCGCGCCCTGCACGAGCACCTGAACCGCTATAAGCTCTCGGTGGAACAGGCCAGAGCCATCCATCCGGATTACTTTATTGAAGGGTAAACATCCCGCCTGCTCCGCTGTTTGCAAGCCCGGCGGTGAGAGAAACTGGAAATTGCCGATATTGACAAAAAAATAGCAAGAAAATCGTGTATTTGACGGCCGCAAAAAGGGGAAAATCCTTTGTGTGGTCGTCTTTTTGTCTAAAGTATACAAGAAAAAACTCTGAAAAATGTCAAAACGTCAATTGCCAAGTTGGAACTGATATATTAGAATATATGCAGAGACGTGCCGCAGCGGTTGCTGCGGACGAAAAAGCAAAGCAACATAAGGAGGAAACCCCTATGCCTATGAAAATGGGTTGGCGTTGGTATGGTGAGGGCAACGACCCCATCACGCTGAACGACATCAAGCAGATCCCCGGCGTGACCAGCATCGTCTGGGCACTGCACGACAAGATGCCCGGCGAGATCTGGGAGGTCGATGAGATCCAGAAGGTCGCAGACCAGATCCACGCCTACGGCTTCGATATGGACGTTGTGGAATCGGTCAACGTCCATGACGACATCAAGATCGGCCTGCCGACGCGCGACCAGTATATCGAGAACTACAAGCAGTGCATCCGCAACCTGTCCAAGTTCGGCGTCAAGGTCATCTGCTACAACTTCATGCCCATCTTTGACTGGACCCGTACCGACCTGTTCCACCCCGTCGGCGATGGTTCCACCGCTCTGTTCTATCAGAAGGACATGATCCAGAACGACTACAAGGCCATGGCCGACTATATCCTGGGCTTCACCGAGAAGTACAACATGACCTTCCCCGGCTGGGAGCCGGAGCGTATGGCCAAGCTGGACGAGCTGTTCAAGGCCTATGCCCCCGTCACCAAGGAGAAGCTGTGGGAGAACCTGAAGTACTTCCTGGAAGCTCTCATGCCCACCTGCCGCGAGTGCGACATCAAGATGGCCATTCACATGGACGATCCCCCTTGGGATATCTTCGGCCTGCCCCGCCTGCTGGTGGATGCCGAGAGCATCGACCGCTTCCTGAGCATGGTGGATGACGAGTACAACTGCCTGACCCTGTGCTCCGGCAGCCTGAACGCAAACCCCAACAACAATGTTGCTGAGATCGTCCGCAAGCACTGCGACCGCATCGCATTCGCACACATCCGCAACATCCATCACTTCCCCAACGGCGACTTCTCCGAGGCTGCCCACCGCGACTGCTGCGGCGAGACCGGCATCATCGAGATCCTGCGCGCCTACCATGACGGCGGCTACGAGGGCTATATCCGCCCCGACCACGGCCGTCAGCTGTGGGAGGAAGGCCCCGGCAACTGCCGCCCCGGCTACGGCAAGTATGACCGTGCGCTGGGCATCCAGTATATGCTGGGCGTCTGGGATCTGCTGGACCGTCTGGATGAAGAGAAAAAGAAAGGCTGAGCATCAAAATGAAGCTGTCTGATATCAAAAACGGCAATCTGTCCGCCGAGTGGGCAGAAAAAGGCTACGAGCTGCCCAAGTTCGATGTCGAGGCCGTCAAGGCCAAGACCCATGCAGAGCCGACCTGGGTGCACTTCGGCGCAGGCAACATCTTCCGCGCCTTCCCCGCAGCCGTCCTGAACGACGCCCTGAACAGCGGCAAGTATGACCGCGGCGTCATCGTGGCCGAGAGCTTCGACTATGAGATCATCGACAAGGCTTACCGCCCCTACGATAACCTGAGCCTGCTGGTCTGCCTGAAGTCCACCGGCGAGATCGAGAAGAAGGTCGTGGCCTCCGTGACCGAGAGCCTGAAGGCAGACCCCTCCTTCACCGAGGACTGGGCACGTCTGGTCGAGATCTTCCAGGCACCCAGCCTGCAGATGATCTCCTTCACCATCACCGAGAAGGGCTACGGCGTGGCTCCTGCGGACCTGGAGCGCGGCCTGACCCCCGTTCTGGCCATGGGCAAGGTCACCGCTCTGCTGTACGAGCGCTTCAAGGCCGGCAAGCTGCCCCTGACCGTGCAGAGCATGGACAACTGCTCTCACAACGGCGACAAGGTCAAAAATGCCGTCTTCACCTACGCTTCCAAGTGGGTCGAGCAGGGCCTGGTGCCCGCCGAGTTCCTCGCTTATGTGCAGGACGAGACCAAGGTCACCTTCCCCTGGAGCATGATCGACAAGATCACCCCGCGCCCCGACGCCAAGGTCCAGAAGATGCTGGCCGACGACGGCTTTGAGGACAACTACACCATCGTCACCGAGAAGCACACCTTCACCGCTCCCTTCGTCAACGCCGAGGAGACCCAGTATCTCTGCATCGAGGACCACTACACCAATGGCCGTCCTCCGCTGGAGCTGGGCGGTGTTCTGTACTGCGACCGCGAGACCGTCGATAAGATCGAGAAGATGAAGGTCTGCACCTGCCTGAACCCGCTGCACACCGCCATGTCCATCTATGGCTGCATGCTGGACTACACCCTCATCTCTGCCGAAATGGCCGATGAGGACCTGCGCTCCTTCATCCAGAAGATCGGCTACATCGAGGCTATGCCCGTCGTCGTCGATCCGGGCGTCCTGAATCCCTATGAGTTCATCGGCGCGGTCATCAACCGCCGCCTGCCCAACCCCTTCATGCCCGATGCTCCCCAGCGTATCGTTACCGATACCTCCCAGAAGCTGGCCATCCGCTTCGGCGAGACCATCAAGGCTTACGAGGCCCGCGGCCTGGACAAGAGCAATCTGGTCCTGATCCCGCTGGTGCTGGCTGGCTATGCCCGCTACCTGAAGGGCATTGATGACAACGGCAAGGCCTTTGAGATCTCTCCCGATCCGATGCTGGCCGAGCTGCAGGCCATCGTGGCTCCGCTGGAAGTCAAGGAAGGCGAGCAGGACTTCAGCTGCCTGAAGAACCTGTACAGCCGCGCCGACATCTTCGGTGTGGACCTGTATGCGGTCGGTCTGGGTGAGCAGATCGAGGGCATGGTCAAGGAGCTGTACGCTGGCAACGGCGCAGTCCGCAAGACCCTGCACAAGTACGTCGTCGCCCGCTGAGAGCTGACATCCTCTTTTTAAGTTAAGCTATCTTCGCTCCCACGCTGCGTTTTGCTTTGCCGCAGCGTGGGATTTTTTATACCCTCTCAGTCTCGCTTCGCTCGCCAGCTCCCCCGATGGGGGAGCTTTTGTGCTGTATATGTTGCCGCTGTGGCAAAACCTCGCCCTTCGGGAGAGGTGGCAGCGCGTGAGCGCTGACGGAGAGGGTGGAATTTCCGGCAAATGCCTTTACTTATAGCCGATTTTTTGCCATAATAAGAAAAAACGGAACCGGGAGGAAACCAGCATGAAGGTCATGATCTTTGACGTGGGCGGCACCGAGATCAAATACTCGGTCATGGACGATGCGATGAACCGGTACGAGTCCGGCAGCATCCCGACGCCCAGCGACAGCCAGCCGCACTTTCTCGAAACGTTGGCGCAGCTCTACCGCCCCCACAGGGACGAGGTGGACGGCATCGCACTGAGCCTGCCCGGCTTCATCGACGCCGAGCACGGTGTGGTCCGGGGCGGCGGTGCGCCCTCCATCATCTATAACATCGGCACCCCGGTGGGCCCGCGCCTGGCCGAGCTCTGCGGCTGCAAGGTCTGGATCGAAAACGACGGCAAGGCGGCTGCCATTGCCGAGCTGCAGCGCGGTGCGCTGCAGGGGTGCAGCAACGCGGCGGTGTTCGTCATCGGCACCGGCGTGGGCGGCGGCCTGATCATCAACGGCCAGCTGGTGCGCGGCAAGGACTTCACCGCGGGCGAGTACAGCTTCATGAACACCAACGCCGACGCCTGGAGCGACGGCAAAAAGTCGATGGCCTGCCAGTGCAGCACCTCCGCGCTGCTGGATGCCTACCGGGTGCGCAGGCAGCTGCCTGCCGATGCCCCGATGAACGGCAGGCTCTTCTTTGATGCGGCCAACGCAGGGGAGCCGGAGGCGCTGGAAGTGCTGGAAGCCTTCTGCATGGCGGTGGATGTGCAGATCTACAACCTCAGCGTCCTGCTGGATCTCGAAAAGGTGGCCATCGGCGGCGGCATCAGCGGCCAGCCCCTCCTCATCGAGACCCTCGACCGGGTGTATGAGGAAAAGATCCTGAAGGGCCATCCCTTCGGCGAGGAGCAGGCCCGCAGCCTGCCCCGGCCGGAGATCGTGCCCTGCGCGTTCCACAACGAAGCCAACCAGATCGGTGCGCTGGTCAGCTACCTCAACGCATTTTACCCGCAGAAATAAAGCGCCTAGAGCAGCTGTTTTTCGATGGTTTGTATTTCTAGCTTGAAGCAAAGCGAAAAATGGTGTATTATAATGGGTATTGAATCATGAGCAGTACCGGGCGGTTTGGCCCGGATGAAGGGGGAACTCCACCATGGCTGATAAAAACTTTTTGACCGAGATCATCGACGCCGACCTCGCCGAGGGCAAGGTCAGCGAGATCCATACCCGTTTCCCGCCGGAGCCCAACGGCTACCTGCACATCGGCAGCGCCAAGGCGATCTATATCAACTGGTCCATCGCGAACCAGTACGGCGGCAAATTCAATCTGCGTCTGGACGACACCAACCCCGCCCGCGAAGGCGAGGAGTATGTCAACAGCATCATCGAGGACCTGCACTGGCTGGGTGCCGACCCCAACGGCGGCATCTTCTACGGCAGCGACTACTTCGACAAGTGCTATGAGTACGCCGAGAAGCTCATCCTCGAAGGCAAGGCCTACGTGGATGACCTGACCCGCGACGAGATGCGCGAGTACCGCGGCAATGACGCGGGCAAGCCTTCCCGCCCCTCTCCGTGGCGCGACCGTACCCCGGAGGAGAATCTGGACCTGTTCCGCCGGATGCGTGCCGGGGAGTTCCAGGAGGGCGAAAAGACCCTGCGTGCCAAGATCGACCTGGCCAGCCCCAACATGAACCTGCGCGACCCGGCCATCTACCGCATCAAGTACGCCGAGCATCATCGGCAGGGCAACAAGTGGTGCATCTACCCGATGTACGACTTTGCCCACCCCATCCAGGACGCCATCGAGGGCATCACCCACAGCATGTGCAGCCTGGAGTTCGAGAACCACCGCCCGCTGTACAACTGGGTCATCGAGAACATCTTCGGCACCGCCTTCCCCAAGCAGCGCGAGTTCGCCCGCCTGAACATGACCAACACCGTCATGAGCAAGCGCTACCTGCGCGAGCTGGTGGAAATGGGCATCGTGGACGGCTGGGATGATCCCCGGATGCCGACCCTGTGCGGTCTGCGCCGCCGCGGCTACACCCCGACTTCCATCTTTACCTTTGTGCGCGAGGCCGGTATCTCCAAGTCGGACAACCTTATCGACATGCGCCAGCTGGAAGCCTGCATCCGCAGTGAACTGGACCTGACCGCGCAGCGCCGCATTGCCGTGCTGGATCCGGTCAAGCTCATCATCGACAACTACCCGGAAGAGAAGACCGAATACTTCGACATCGCCAACAACCCCAACCGCGAGGCCAACGATGCCACCACCCGCAAGGTAGCGTTCACCCGCGAGCTGTGGATCGAGAACGAGGACTTCGCCGAGGTGCCGCCTCCCAAGTTCAAGCGCCTGACCGTCGGCGGCGAGGTCCGCCTGATGGGTGCATATCTCGTCAAGTGCGAGAGCGTCGAGAAGAACCCTGACGGCAGCATTGCCGCCATCCACTGCACCGCTGACATCGAGACCGGCAATGGAAACCCGGCCGACGGCCGCAAGGTCAAGGGCACCATCCACTGGGTGAGCGCCGCCCACGCCGTGGACGCCGAGGTCCGCCTGTACGACAAGCTCTTCACCGAGGCCAACATGAACGCCATCCCGGAGGGCAGCGACTACAAGGACTACCTGAACCCGGAGAGCGTGACCGTGCGCACCCACTGCAAGCTGGAAGAGAGCCTGAAAGACGCCAAGCCCGGCGAAAAGTTCCAGTTCGTCCGCACCGGTTTCTTCACCCCGGATTCCAAGAATCCCGGCGTGTACAACCGTGTCGTGACCCTGCGCGACAGCTTCAAGCCTGCAAAATAAACCAAGACCTGCCAAAGGAGCATACAACAAGATGAAGAAACACATGAGCCGGAGCACCCTCGTGATGGTGCTGCTGGATATCGTTCTGGGTGTGGTGCTGTCGCTGTATATCGCCAACACCGGCACGATGCCTGCCGCAGACAACGCGGCCACCTACACCGACGGCACCTACACGGCCAGCGCCAAAGGCTGCCTGAGCGATGTGGCGGTCACCGTGACCATCACCGGCGGTAAAGTGACGAATGTCGACATTGATGCTTCGGGCGAGACGCCGGAACTGGGCGGCAAGGCGGCGGAAAGCCTGACAGCCAGCCTGAAAGAGGCGGGCAGCACCGCCGGTGTGGATGCCGTGACCGGCAGCACTATGACCAGTGACGCGGTCTTTGCCGCAATGGATGATTGTCTGGCGCAGGCCGCACAGTGATCGCACTCTCCCAACTGCTGCACGGCAACTGCGCGTGCAGCAGTTTTTTGTTTGGAAGGCTTTCCGTTGTACAACCTCTCAGTCTCGCTTGCGCTCGACAGCTCCCCTAGTAGGGGAGCCTCTGGCGAAACCGGGAACTTTGCGAGGATTGCCAAGGCCTCTCCTACTAGGAGAGGTGGCAATGCGAAGCATTGACGGAGAGGTTGTATAGAGGATAGCGCTATCTTGTACAGAGGACGTCTATGTTACTGGATACCATACCATTAAAAAACAACACGGCCCGCCTTGTCCGGGCCTATGGGGAGGCCCCCTGCATCGCCCTGCCGTCGGCGCTGCCAGCCCCGGAGGGCGGCAGCTGGGCTGTCACCGAACTGGGGGACTACTGCTTCTCCGAATCGCCCCGGAACCTGCCCGCCCCGGACGCAGTCTGCCGCTACGCGGTGGGGGAAGACGGCAGCGCCGTCCTGACCAGAGCCTTTGGCCGGGACCGGACCGGGCGGCACCGCCGCTATGACCTCGACTTTGGCACTGCGCCCGAAGAAGACCTCCACCCCGTCTGCGGGAACTTCCTCGAAGAAGCCGTCCTGCCGGACAGCCTGCGGGTCATCGGGAGCTGCGCGTTCTACAACTGCCGCAGGCTGCGCACCCTGTCCGTGGGGGCAGGGGAGCTGACCGTGGGCAGCGATGTCTTTTTGAACTGCTTCGCGCTGGCGGACCTCATCGTCCGGGCCGACCCGGAGCAGGCCACCGGCCTGTTCGCGCTCGTCAACAATATCACCGAGGCCGTGCGGGCGCTGTTCTGGTGCCCCGGCGAGGCGGCCCCCCGCGCAGGCCTGTGGTATCCGGCCTACTGGGAGGATGTGGAGGAATCCCCGGCGCATATCCTGCTGCACACCTTTTCCGGGCAGGGATATCATTACCGGCAGTGTTTTCTGGATGGAAAAATCCTCTGCGCAGAATACGACGCCATTTTCCCGGACGGCCACGCCTCCGAGGACAAGGATATCATGGCCATGCTCTGCTTCGACCGTCTGCGCTGGCCCTGGGGCCTGACCGAACAGGCAAAGGCCCCCTATACCGCGTTCCTCAAGGCGAACACGGGCCGGGTCGTGGCCCGGCTGCTGAAGGCGCAGGACCTTGACGGCCTGAAGGCCCTGCTGGCGCTGGATGTGCTGGACGCGGCCGGGTTTGCCGAGGCCGCAGCGCTGGCCGTTCAGGCCGAACAGGCTGCTGCTGCGGCCCTGCTGGCCGATGCCGCCCACAGCAGACAGGCCGCAAAGCCGAACCGGAAACGCTATGATTTTGACTTTTGAACCCTTTCCCGCAGGGGAAGTGAGGTGAAACGATGCCCAAAGAAACATTTTTCGACCCCCGCAAGCCGTTTGAATCGAAGCGGCCGGAGACCCACGAGGAGTGGCAGGTGCGGATGGGCGGTGAGGTGCTGGCTGTGGTGCGCAGCGGGCTGTATCTGGACTTCCGCTTTCTCGACCTGGCACTTTCGGCTCTGACGCCCACTCCGGATGAGCGGTGCGGCGTGCTGGCCACCGATGGCCGCATCCTCTGCTATCAGCCCAGCGCTCTGCTGCGGCTCTATCAGCAGAATCCGAAGTATCTCAACCGGTTGTATCTTCATACGATATTCCACTGCGTATTCCGACATCTTTGGATGAAAGGGAAGCGCGACCCGCGTCTGTGGAGCCTGGCCTGTGATATCGCGGTGGAAAACGTCATCGACGGGCTGAACCGCAGCAGCGTCAAACGGCCGCTGACCTATGTGCGGCAGAACGCCTATCAGTGCATCGCGGAAGAGGGCAAAGTCGTGGCAGCGGCCCCGGCGTACCGCTGGCTGGTCCGGCAGACGCCCGGTGTGCTGCGCCAGCTGGAGCGGGAGTTCTGCACCGACGACCACCGCCTCTGGCCGAAAGACGCCCCCGAACAGCCCCAGCAGATGCCGACCCCGCTGCCCCAGAAGACCTGGCAGAAGATCGGCGAGCGGATGCAGACCGAATTGGAACTGCGCGACAAGGAGGCGGGCGAGGGGGCCGACAACCTGAAGGAACAGGTCAAAGCCGCCAACCGCAGCCGCCGCAGCTACCGGGATTTTCTCCGCCGGTTCTGCGTCACGCGGGAGGAAGTCCACCTTGACCCCGACGAATTCGACCTGAACTTTTACACCTACGGCCTGTCCGTCTATGGGAACCTGCCCCTCATCGAGCCGCTGGAAACGCGGGAGAGCAGAAAGATCGAGGAACTGGCCCTCGTCATCGACACGAGCTATTCCACCTCCGGCGAGCTGGTCCGGGCATTTCTGGCCGAGACCTACACCCTGCTGAAAGGGCGGGAGAACTTCTTCCACCGGATGAACCTGCACCTCATCCAGGCCGACAACGCCATCCGGCAGGACCTTCTGGTCCGGAACGAGGACGAGCTCATCCATGCGATGAACCACTTCCAGCTGCGGGGCGGCGGCGGAACGGATTTCCGCCCGGCGTTCGAATACGTCAGCCAGCTCTGCGCCGAGAAAAAGTTCTCCAACCTGCGGGGCCTGCTCTACTTCACCGACGGCATGGGCACCTACCCGGCCCGCCGCCCGGCCTACGATACGGCGTTCTTGTTTCTGGGCGACCGTTTCGACGACGCCAATGTCCCGCCCTGGGCCATGAAGGTCGTGCTGGGCGAGGAAGAATTTGCAGGCCCGTCTGCCAGAGCCGCGTCGACCCTTGCCGAGGCGCTGTACGACGAGGACGACCCCTGCCGCGAACTGAACAACACCTGAGGATGTGAGGAACGTTTATGAACATCAAACGAGCCAAAGAAGAAATCGAACACACCGTCAAAGCGTATCTGGCCAAGGATGCGCTGGGCGAATACGCCATCCCGGCCATCCGGCAGCGCCCCATCCTGCTGATGGGCCCTCCGGGCATCGGCAAGACCCAGATCATGGAACAGGCGGCGCGGGAGTGCGGCGTGGCGCTGGTGGCCTATACCATCACCCACCACACCCGCCAGAGCGCGGTGGGCCTGCCCTTCATCCGCCAGCGCCATTATGACGGGAAAGACGTCTCGGTGACGGAATACACCATGAGCGAGATCATCGCCAGCGTCTACGCCAGAATGGAGGCCACCGGCCTGAAGGAGGGCATCCTCTTCATTGATGAGATCAACTGCGTCTCCGAGACGCTGGCCCCCACCATGCTGCAATTTTTGCAGTGCAAGACCTTCGGCAACCAGGCCGTCCCGGCGGGCTGGGTCATTGTGGCGGCAGGCAATCCGCCGGAATATAACAAATCGGTCCGCGATTTCGACATCGTCACGCTGGACCGTGTCCGCCGGATGGACATCGAGCCGGATTTACAGGTCTGGAAGGACTACGCCCGCGCTGCCCACCTGCACAGCGCGATCCTGAGCTATCTCGATCTCCACCCGCAGAACTTCTATCAGATCAACGCCGATGTGGACGGCACCCAGTTCGTCACCGCCCGCGGCTGGGAGGATCTCTCCAATCTGCTGGATACCTACGAGGCGCTGGGCCTCAAGGCAGACGAGGCACTCATCCGCCAGTACATCCAGCATGAGAAGATCGCGGAGGATTTCTCGGCCTACCTCGACCTCTACTACAAATACCGCGACGACTACGGCGTGGAAGAGATCCTGGCCGGGCAGGCCAGGCCCGCCGTCTTCGCCCGCCTGCTCAACGCGCCCTTCGACGAGCGGCTGAGCCTTGTCAGCCTGCTCCTGTCCGGCCTGAACAACCGGTTCACGGCGTCCCGTCGGGCCGATGCTGCGGCCGATGCCTGCTATGCCTTCCTGCGGGAGGCCAAACAGGGTTTTGCGACCCTGCCCGATGACATCCCGGATGGCCCGGCGACTCTGTTCAACCAGATGATGACCGACTACGACGCCGAGACCCGGCGCCAGCGTGAGGCGGGTCTGCTCAGCCGCGACGCGCTGGCCACCCGGCTCAAGGTCTATGCCGTCCTGCGCCAGTGGGAGGCGGAACTGCGCCGCGCCAAGGCGGCGGGCACACAGGAAGCCTTCGATCTGCTGCGCACCCAGTTCCAGTCGCTCTCCGACGAGCGGGATGCTGCACAGGAGGCGGCAGCCAGCGCACTGGAAGCGGCCTTCGATTTTATGGAGCAGGCCTTTGCCGAGAGCCAGGAGATGGTGGTCTTCGTCACCGAGCTGACGCTGGCCCCTGCCGCCCATGCGTTCATCACCGAGAACGGCTGCCCCCGGTACTTCCAGTACAACAAGGACCTGCTGCTCGACCACCGCAAGGCGGCATTGCAGCAGGAGCTGGCGGCAGAAGAGCGCCGCCACGGGGGAATGTGAGCCATGCTGGAAAGTCTGATCTTCAGCCTGAACAGCACGATGCCGCTGTTTTTTCTCATGCTGCTGGGCTACCTGCTCCACCGCAGGCAGTTCCTCACCGACGATTTCGTGGCCATGGCCAACAAGTTCGTCTTTCATGTGGCGCTGCCGGTGCAGCTGTTTCGAGACCTTGCCACCATGGACGTCCGCGCCAGCTTCGACGGCCCCTATGTGCTGTTCTGCGCTGCGGCCACCACGGCAAGCATTCTGGTCATCTGGGGGCTGGCCCGGCTCTTTTTGAAGGATAAGCACATTGTGGGCGAGTTCGTGCAGGCGAGCTACCGCTCTTCGGCGGCCATCCTCGGTGCGGCCTTCATCCAGAACATCTACGGTACCTCCGGCCTGTCCGGCCTGATGATCCTGGGCAGTGTGCCGCTGTACAACATCTTTGCGGTCGTCATCCTCACGCTGGAAAGCCCTTCGCAGGACGCCCGGAGCGGCATGGGAGAGAAGCTGGTCAAGAGCCTCAAGGGTATCGTGACCAACCCCATCCTGCTGGGCATCGCGGCGGGCTTTGTGTGGAGCCTGCTCCGCCTGCCCATGCCCGCCATGGCCAACAAGACGCTCTCCAGCCTGGCTGGTATGACCAGCCCGCTGGCCCTGCTTGCCATCGGTGCGGGCTTCAAGGGCCGCGCAGCGCTGGGCTACCTCAGGCCCACGGCCGTTGCAACGGTCATCAAGCTCATCCTCCTGCCGGCCATCTTCCTGCCCGTGGCGGTGCGGCTGGGCTTTGTGGATCAGAAGCTCGTGGCGCTGATGGTCATGCTGGGCAGTGTGACCACCCCGGCGGGCTACGTCATGGCCAAACAGATGGGCCACGAAGGCACCCTGACCGGCAGCGTCTGCGTCACCACCACCTTCTTCAGCGCCCTGACCCTGACCTTCTGGGTCTTCTGGGCGAGGAGCCGGGGTTATATCGTATAAATAAAAAAGAGCTGCTGCAAAACTCCTTCCGGCATCGCATCCGCGATGCCACCTCCCTCTCAGAGGGAGGTTTTACAACTTGCCGTTGTGCTAAGGCTCCCTCACTGAGGGAGCTGGCGCGGCGAAGCCGTGACTGAGGGAGTAAAACAGCGGCTCACTTTTTTGTATTATAATGAAAACACAACAAAAAAAGCATCTTGAAAAACTTCAAGATGCTTGGTGGTTGCGGGGGCCGGATTTGAACCAACGACCTTCGGGTTATGAGCCCGACGAGCTACCAGACTGCTCCACCCCGCGCTATTTACTTTTTGCTGTCGGCCTCTCGCTGACTGCTCAAGTATAATACCACAGAGCGGGGGAGATGTCAAGTGCTTTTCGAAAGTTTTTTCGAATCTTCCGGTCGTCACTTCGCTTCAGGCTTGCGGGGCTGTTTTTTGCGGGGATGGCGGACTTTGTAGAACACCACGCCGCAGACGATACCGATGCCGATGGCGGGCCATGCGCCGATGAGGAAGACGAGAACAGTCTGGACCCCGGCGGTGAAGTTCGACCAGCCGTTCCGGAAGGCTTCGGCCAGCCGGGCACCGAAGCTGCTGCCGGTGGAGGTCAGGGTCTCGACCTCGTTGAGGGTGATGTTCACGGTGCAGTACTGCACCTGATTGGCGTACCAGTTCAGCTGGCTCTGGTAGCTCTCGATCTGGTACTGCACGTCGCTCAGGGAGGACTCGATCTGCAGCAGGTCGGAGAGCGCGTCCGCGCTGGCCTGCAATTCCTGCAAACGGGTGCGCTGGGCGGTCAGATTGTCCAGCCGGGCCTCGATGTCCAGATACTGGGTGGTCACATCGTCGGCGCTCTCGCTCCGGCTGATCACGCTGCCAGCGGCTTCGGCAGACGTCAGGAAGGCGCTGTAAGCGCTCTCCGGCACCCGCAGGGTCAGCGAGAGGGTGCGGGTGTTGTCGGTGCTGTCGGTGTACTCATTGCTGGACTCCATGTAGCCGTCCATGCTGTCCAGCGTCTCGCCCAGCTGCTGGCGTGCCCCATCGAAGTCTTTGGTCTCGATGGAAAGATCGGCTGTGTAGATGATTTTAGCGCTGTCCACCGTGCCGGAAGCCGAGTTCTCGCCCTCCACATTGCCGGAGGTCAGAAGGTCGGCGCTGCCGGCACCACGCACGGCGGCGCTGCTGGTGCCGTAGGTGTCTGCACCGCCGTCCAGAGAATAGGTGGCAAGCTCCGGTGCGGCATCGTAGGCGGCTGCCGCGCTGGGCGCAGACCCGCCGGAGAACAGGGTGACACCGTTCCAACTGCTTTTGCTCAGCGCGGCACCATACAGGCAGACACCGCACAGTGCCACACAGGCGGCCAGTTCTGCGGCCCGTTTGACTGGGAAACGGAGGGGGGCCTTTTTCTTCTTTTCCGGTGCAGGGGCCGGGGTGAGCTGGGGTTTGGGGGTGGTGCCGGATGCGGCCTGTTCGGCCTGCCGGGCCTTCTGCATGGCCAGCAGCTTTTCTTTCAGGTCGTCCGGGGCATGGACGTCATCGACCTCCATCTTGTACTCATACCACCTCATCTTCGATCTCCTCCTTCAGCATCGTATGTAGCTGTGCGCGGGCCCGCCGCAGCCAGCTGAGCACCGTATTGGTGGGAGCCCCCATCATCCGGCCCACTTCCGCAGCCGTGTAGCCTTCGTAGTAGTGCAGGTACACGGCGTTGCGGTAGTTTTCCGGCAGGGTGCGCACCGCATCGAGCACACTGCCGTCTTCCATCTGGTCGGGCGCGGGGATATTCTCATCCAGTTCGGTGTCCTTCTGGCGCGCTGCACGGGTCAGGTCCCGGCAGCGGTTGATGGCGACACGCAGCAGCCAGGCCTTGAGGTGCTCCTCACTCTCAAAGCGGCCGTCGTAGTTCAGGAGCTTTTCGAAAACATCCTGCACCACATCTTCGGCGTCCGCCGCGCAGCTGCAATTGTGGTAGGCTGCTCGGTAGACGGCGTCGCTGTATCGCTGCACAGCCAGCGCAAAAACTTCGTCTTTGGTCAACTGTCCCATATCGTCTTACACTCCTTTGAAGCCCCGGTGGCCGGGGTTTGCTGGAAATCGTTGGTTCCAGTGGGACATTCTACCGGATACACGGCTGAGAGGTCCCGATTATTGCATCGCAGAATAAAAAGAGTATAACAAAAATTCAACGTTTGTACAATCGCTGAAGCAACGCAATGCGCCCGGCGAGGAAGGCTTCGGCCTTGGGGTGGGCAAGCCAGTGCTTGCCGCCCGGCTCCCGGCAGAGCCGCTGCTCCAGCGCATGGGGGTCGGCGTCGATGGCCTCCACATCCCGCAGTGTGAGGGTGAGCGTGAGGGCTGCCGCGCAGTCCGGCAGGGGCGGGAGCGGGTCTTCCCAGACGAAGGGCGGCAGCAGCTGCACCGCATACACCGTGCGGGTGCATTCCTCCGTCAGCAGCAGGGCGGCGGGGGTGCCGTCGGGCAGGACATGGAGGCTGCTGTAGAGCAGCTGCAAAGTCCGGGGTGCCAGCAGGGGCGTGCTGGCCGCGCCGGGTGTTTCGCGCAGGGTGAGGAAGGCTTCGGCCTCGTCGGCGTAGATGCGCCGGGCCGGTGCCTGAAAGTCTGCCCAGAGTGCGGGCAGCGCAAACACGCCCTCGCGGTCCAGCCCATGCTGGAGCAGCAGGTAAAATTCGGTCAGCGGGTGTGCCGGGTCCGGCTGCGGCATCCCGAAATCCGGCCGGGAAAGATGTCCTCCGCCCATGTGATACGCCTCCTTGGAGATTCTGCTTCCAGTATAGTGGGCGGCGGGCCGTTTGGCAAGCGGAATTGCGGATTGTAAACCCTGGCTGAATTTTTGTGTTGACCATTTGCGGCGGGCCGGGGTATACTGGCGAGCGTGACCGACAACAACGACAATATCGACCCGAATATCGGAGGGAAATCATGGAGAAAAAACTGACGACGTATCAAATGGCAGTCACGGCGCTGATGGCAGCTGTGATGTGTGTTCTTGGCCCGCTGACGGTGCCCATCGGAGCTGTCCCCATCTCGCTGGCAAACTTTGTCATCTGCCTGACCGCCTGGCTGCTGGGCCCCAAGTTCGGCACCCTGAGTGTGGCGGTGTATCTGTGCATCGGCCTGATCGGTGTGCCGGTCTTCTCCGGCTACGGCGCAGGTCTGGCCAAGCTCGCCGGCCCCACCGGCGGTTATCTGGTGGGCTACCTGCTGCTGGCGCTCATCGGCGGCCTGTTCATCGAGAAGAGCAACGGCAACCCGGTGGTCTCCGGCATCGGTCTGGTGCTGGGCGACGCGGCCTGCTACGTGCTGGGCACGGCATGGTTCGTGTTCCAGATGCAGTGTGAGCTGGGCTACGCACTCTCGGTGTGCGTCTATCCCTTCATCGCGCTGGACCTCGCCAAGATCGTGGTCTCCTGCGTCGTGGGCGCATTGCTGCGCAAGCGTCTGGTGCAGGCAGGCGTCCTGAAGATGGCCTGATGGTCAAAAGAAACGAGAAAACCTCGGCGTTCTCCGGAGGATCATGAAGCACGAGAGGAAGACCGACCTTCTGCAAGCAGCGGAGGGCCGGTCTTCCTGCTTTTTTCTGCTTTTGTTTGACAAGTGCGGCCAATGGTTGTAAGATTAAATCATTTGGTACTTATTAAATAAAGCGAGATACTTCAGGAGGAACATCGTGGCAGCAACCGTTTTGGAACCGCAGAAGAAAAAGACCCGTTTGATGACGGAGGGCAGCATCTGGAAGAGCATCCTGCTGTTTTCCGTGCCGCTGATCCTGGGCAACCTGCTTCAGCAGCTGTACAACACCGCCGACTCCATCATCGTCGGCAACTTTGTGGGCAGCAATGCGCTGGCAGCCGTTGGCTCCAGTGGCTCGCCTATCTTCCTGCTCATCGGCTTCAGTCAGGGCATCGCAGTGGGTGCGGGCGTCGTGGTGGCGCAGTATCTTGGCGCAAGGGACCGCGAGGATGCGCAGCGGGCCGTGCACACCGCGCTGGCGCTGGCCGTGATTCTGGGCCTCATCCTGACCATCGGCGGCATCCTCGTCAGCCGTGCCCTGCTCACGGCCATGGATACCCCGGCGGAGGTGCTGGAGGACGCTGTGACCTATATGCAGATCTATTTCGGCGGTGTGCTGTTCAGCGTCGTGTACAACATGGCGGCGGGCATCCTGAATGCGGCGGGCAATTCCCAGCGGTCGCTGCTCTATCTGGGCATCGCATCAGTCACGAACATCCTCCTCGACCTCGTGCTCATCGCGGGGCTGCGGATGGGTGTGGCCGGTGCGGCCATCGCCACCGACATCAGCCAGCTGGTTTCCTGTGTGCTGGCGCTGCGCTTTCTGATGCGGGTCCAGGACGACTACCGCGTGACGGCCAGAGAGATCCGGGTGCACGGCAAAATGGCCGTCCGCATCATCAAGGTGGGCCTGCCCACCGGCATCCAGAATATGGTCATCTCGCTGTCCAACATTCTGGTGCAGGCCAGCGTCAACGGCTATGGTGCCGCCGCCATGGCCGGGTTCGCGGCCTATATGAAGGTGGACGGCTTCAACATCCTGCCCATCATGAGCTTTAGCATGGCGGCCACCACCTTCGTGGGGCAGAACTTCGGCGCGGGCAAGCTCGACCGCGTGAAGAAGAGCCTGTGGGTCACGCTGGGCATGGGCGTCGTCTACACCATCCTCACCGGTGTGCTGCTGCTGGCCTTCCAGGACCCCATCATGCACCTGTTCACCCACGAAGAGGACGTCGTCGCCTTTGGCTGCACGGCCATGCACTACTTCTGCCCCTTCTACTGGGAGCTGAGCGTCCTGCATGGTCTGGCGGGCACCGTGCGCGGCACCGGCAAGACCATTCCGCCTATGGTGGTGCTGCTGGTCTCGCTGTGTGTGTTCCGCATCGGGTGGATCCAGTGGGTGCTGCCCTTCTTTTCCAGCATCGACGGCATCTTCCTGCTGTATCCCGTCTCGTGGGGGCTGGGTGCGTTGATGATGGTGGGTTACGCATGGAAAGCAAACTGGCTGGAAACTTAAGATAATAAGGAAAAATCTTCCACCTCCGCTCAAAAAACGTAAAATTTTTTGTCGGGGGGGTAACAATTGGTTGGATTTGATTGCTTTTTCCCAGAATGTACCGTATAATAAAACCTGAAACGTTTACAAAAAGGTTCCAGTTTTGAGCGGAAAGGGGATGCGTCCGGATGGAAGAGTCGAATCGGCAGAAATGGGAGCGCTATATCCAGAATCTTCGCCGGGTGCGGACCCTCTCCCGTCCGCAGTTCCCGCCGGAAACGGCTCCGGAATTCCTGCTGGAGGCGATCCAGGGCAACGCGGTGTACTGCTTCGACCTGATGAAGGAGAACAACGCCCTGCTGGGGGAACTGGTCTACACGCGGGACGCGAAAACGTTGTCCGACAGCGACATCGCCGAGCTGGAAGAGGCGGCGGGCAGGCTGTTCAACTATGCCAACAGCGAGGACTGCGGCGTGGCCTACAAGATCCACGAGCTGCTGCTGAAGGCGGCCCGCTTCCGCGACGATGTCCCCATGATCGTCCGGGAGCTGTACTACAACGGCATCACCCTGCACTATATCAATGTGCGGGATGAGGACCACGACGTCAACCTGCTGTGGCCGCGCATCCATACCTTCTTTCTGGAGGGGGCCAACTACATTGCCCGGTATGAAGAGCTGGACAAGGAGACCCGGCAGTACATCATCCGGTGTGTGGGCAACATCCGGCTGGCGGTCTCACGCCAGACGAAAGAGGATTGCCATCGGTATATGGAGCTGTTCGACCTGGCTATGAGCATCATCACATCGCCCTATTACCAGGAGCTGGACCCGGACATCCCCTGGGCACGGTTCACCTATTCCATGCACATGGACCAGATGACCCTGATGGCCTATCTGCGCCATTGCAATGACCCTGAGGTCGCAGAGCGGGTGCTGCGGTCGGCCTCCTATGTCTACGAGCATCAGAAAAAGAACGCAGGAGAGGAATCCCGCCAGCAGAACTGGCGGGTGAGCTACTTTTACCATGCGGCACTCTACCATGCCGGAAAAGGCACGGCCCGCGCCGTCGTGGAAGATCTGCTGGAGATCATCAGCCAGACCGGCGAACAGGATTATTCGCCGGACGGCATCAACCGCAACCTGACCGGTGCGGCCTATCTCTTTTATTATGAAGCGTTTTTGAGCGCGCAGGACCGCGCCGAGCTGGCTGACCGCATTGCAAAGGAGCGGGCGGCGGCCCACCGGTATCTGGACGAGATGCCGGGCAATGAATACCCCCGCGTGGCCAGCGTTGCCATCCGGGAACTCATCACGGCGCAGTCGGATACCAAGGAAATAGACAACCGCAAGATCCTGGAGAGCATTCTCTCCGGCCACAAGCCGACCTATGTGCACTCCACGATGGTGGCGCACCTGACCAGAGTGCTGCTCCGGCGGATGATCGAGACCGACCCCGCCGCCCTCATCGGCCTGCTGGGCTGCAAGACCGCAGCCGAAGTGCAGGCCCGGAAGCCGGAGCTGCTGCAGACCGCCTATGAATGCGGCCTGTACCACGATGTGGGCAAGAGCGCGGTCATCATGTACATCGACACCAACAGCCGCAGCCTGTTGGAGGAAGAATTCTGCTGCATCCAGAGCCACCCGGTCATTGGCTGCAGTCTGCTGCGGGAGGCCGGGTACGAAGAGCATCTGGCCCCGGCGGCGCTCTATCACCACTGCTTCTACAACGGACAGGGCGGCTACCCCAGAGATGTGCCGCCCTGCCCGCAGGACATCAAGGGCATCGTGGATGTGCTGACCGTGGCGGACTCGCTGGATGCCGCCACCGACAACATCGGGCGCTGCTACAACCGGGCCAAGCCCCTGCGCACACTGGTGGGGGAGCTGCAGGCCCAGAGCGGCACCCGCTATGCACCGGACGTGGTGGCGCTGTTCCGGGACGAGACCTTCTGCGAAGTGCTGGCCCAAAAGCTGGATGCCGAGCGAAAAAAGGTCTATCTGCACGCATACCACGCTGCGGAATAAAAAAATAAGATAAAAACTTCCATTTCTTTCTTCTGTGTGATACAATAACCGGTAAGAGTGCACAGAAAACTGCGAAACCGCACGCTGAGGAGGAAAGGCCGATGGAAAAACTGCGCAATCTCCTGCTTTATGGCGGCGCGATGCCGGATGTCTACCGGAACTGCCGGGACGAGATCCGGAAGGAAAACTTGGAAAAGCTCTTCTTCTTTCTCACCGTGGAGATCGTATTCCTGCTTATAGCGCTGGCGGTGTGCTGCGCCGTCAAATCGCTGGCAGGCGGCTTCATCGCCTACATCATTGCGCTGGCCTGTGCGCTGGTGCTGTTGTGCACGGTGCAGAGATGCCAGAACAGCAACATAGCCCTTTCCATCTGTGCGGACAGTTTTCTGGGCATCTGCTATCTGCTGAGCCTCTATCTGGGCTGCTTTGCCTACCCGGATGAACCGGCCATCTGCTTCCATGTCGTTGCGGTGGTGCTGCCCATGCTGTTCACCCGCCCGGCCATCGGGAACATCCTGCGCACGGTGATCTACGAAGCACTGTTCATCGGCTGTTCTGTGACCTTCAAAGACCCGGCCCTCGTGCCCATGGATGTATTCAATGCCGTCCTGTTCGGGCTGATGGGCTGTGTGCTTTCCACGTACTATATCCGCGTCCTGACGGACAATGTCGTCGCGCGCTGCAAGCTGAAGGTCATCGCAGAGACCGACCTGAACACCCAGATCCCCAACCGCAACGCCTACGAGAACCACATGAACGAATATCCGCTGCGCTGTTCCAACACCCTGAGCTGTGTCTATGTGGATGTGAACGGCCTGCACGAGCTGAACAACACCAAGGGCCACGATGCGGGCGACGTCATGCTCAAGACGGTGGCTCAGGAGATGGTCCGGCAGTTTGGCATCAAGGACAGCTACCGCATCGGCGGCGACGAATTCGTGGCCTTTGTGGTGGACGAGCCGCCCCGCACGGTGCGGGAACGGATGAGCCAGCTCGTGGCCAATGTGGAGGCCAACGGCTATTCAGTCGCCGTGGGCTGCGCTACCTGCAGCGCCGGCGGCATCCAGCTCGAAGCCCTCATCAAGCAGGCCGAGAGCCGCATGTACGACGACAAGGAAGAACACTACCGCCGCCGCGGCATCCCGCACGGGTAAAAAGGATAAAAACCTTCTCCGTCATTGCGAAGCAATGACGGAGAGGGTTTCTCTATGAAAGAGAACGGGAGCCTTTCGTGCACGGTGCGGAAGGCTCCCGTTTTGCATCGCATCCAAAATTCGTCTGGGTTTCTCACAAAAAAAGCCTAACGCTTTTTGGGCAGAATGCGCTATACTGGCCCTATCACAGACCTTGGAGGAGCATTTTATGGAGGAAACAAAGAAAAAGGGTTCCGGCACCACCGACCTGACCGTCGGCCGGCCGCTGACCCGCATTTTGCAGTTCGCCCTGCCGCTGGTGCTGGGAACGCTGTTCCAGCAGCTGTACAGCTTTGTGGACACGATCATCGTGGGGCGCTGCATCGGCACCGATGCGCTGGGCGCGGTGGGCACGACCTACTCGCTGAATTTTATGATCGTGGGCTTCGTGCTGGCCACCTGCAACGGCTTCGGCATCCCGGTGGCCGAGAGCTTCGGCGCAAAGGACCGGGATGACCTGCACAAGTACCTGTTCAACGGTGCTGTGCTCTGCGTGGTGATGAGTCTGGTCTTTGCGGTGGGCACGACTCTCGTTGCGGCCCCGCTGCTGCAGCTCATCCACACCCCGGCGGAGCTGCTGGAGAATGCCGTGCACTACATCCGAATCATCTTCCTGGGCATCCCGGCGACGGTGCTGTACAACTATTCGTCCACCGTTCTGCGCAGTCTGGGCGACTCGAAGCATCCGTTCTACTTCCTGCTGGTGTCCAGCTTCCTGAACATTGCGCTGGACGTGCTGTTCATCGTGCCGCTGGGCATGGGCGTCGAGGGCGCGGCCATCGCGACGGTGATCAGCCAGCTCGTCAGCGGCATCCTCTGCACCTGGTGGTTCTTCACCAAAGTGGAGGACATCCACTTCACCAGAGAGAACTGCGTCCTTTCCGGCAGGCACAGCAAGCGGCTGGCCTACATCGGCTTCCCGATGGGTTTTGAGTATTCGGTCTCGGCCATCGGCGCCGTCATCATGCAGGACGCCATCAACCAGCTGGGCAGCGTGGCTGTGGCCGCGCAGACTGCCGGTGAGAAGATCCGCCAGATGTTCACCCTGCCCATGGAGAGCGTCGGCATGGCCATAGCGACTTATGTGGGCCAGAACCACGGTGCGGGCCGCACCGACCGCGTCCGACAGGGCATCCGGGACGGCTGCATCATCCAGGCAGGCTACAGCGCCATCGCATGGGTCGCGGTCTTCCTGGTCAAGCGCTGGGCCGTGGGCCTGGTGCTGGGCGATGCCGAACCGGCCATCTTCAACGGTGCGGTGGAGTACCTGACGGTCATCAGTGTGTTGTTCGTTTTGCTGGGCTTCCTGATGATCTTCCGCTACACGCTGCAGGGCCTCGGCTACAGCGTACAGGCCGTCATCTCCGGCGTGGGCGAGCTCATCGGCCGCGCCCTCGGCGGCTGGCTGGCCGTGCACCAGCTGGGCTACCTCGGCATCTGCATCTCGAACCCCCTCGCCTGGGGCTTTGCCCTGTGCTATTGCGTGTTTATGGTCACGCGGGTGCTGAAAAAGGAGAGCCGGGCGGCATAAAACAAAACCAAAAAAAGCGCTCCGCGGTTTTGCACTGCGGAGCGCTTTTTTGTGGAAAACTCAGTTGATAAAATTCACAAAGACGGGGCAGAGCACAGCGGTGAGCACACCGGCCACCGCGATGGACAGGCCGCTCATCGCGCCCTCGACTTCGCCCATCTGCAGGGCTTTGCTGGTGCCGACGGCATGGGCCGAGGTGCCGATGCCCACGCCCTTAGCGATGGGGTCGGTGATGTGGAACACCTTGCAGACCGTCTCGGCCAGCAGGTTGCCTGCGATGCCGGTCAGGATGACGATGGCACCGGTCAGGGCCGCGATGCCGCCCAGCTCAGCGGCGACGTCCATGCTGATGGCAGTGGTGACGGACTTGGGCAGCAGGGTCACATACTGCTCACGGGTCAGGCCCATGGCCACGGCCAGAGCCAGTGCGCTGCCCAGACTGACCAGGGTACCCACCGAGATGCCCGCGATGATGGCGGCGGCGTTCTCCTTGAGCAGGTCCCACTTTTCATACAGCGGGATGGCCAGGCTGATGGTGGCGGGCAGCAGCAGATAGCTGACCGGCGCAGCGCTGACTTTGTAATCCGCGTAGGAGATGTTCAGCACACTGAGCAGGATGATGACGAAGATGCTGCCCAGCAGCAGCGGGTTGAAGACGGCCTTGCCCGTCACCCGGTTGATGAGGGTGCCCAGTGCAAAGGCCGCCAGCGTGAGCAGAACGCCCCACGCCGAGGACGAGGAAAGAAACTCATTCAGCAGCTGTGTCATTTGCGGCAGCCTCCTTTTTGCTCTGCTTGCGGCGGGTGAGCGCCTGGGTGGTGTGGCCGGATGTCACCAGCACCAGCACCGTGACCGGGATGATCGCGATGACGATGGGCAGCAGCATGCTGCCCATCTCGGCCCACAGCTCCATGACACCGGCCGCGGCGGGCACGAACAGCAGCGGGAAGATGCCGGTCAGGAACAGGCCGACCTCCTTCACATCGTCCAGCTGGACGAGGCCCAGCAGCAGGGCAGCCAGCAGCAGGACCAGGCCGTAGATGCTGGCCGGGATGGGCAGCGGCAGAACAGCGTGGCAAAGCTCGCCCAGAAAACAGAACGCAAGGATGCGTGCGAACTGAAACAGATACTTCGTAAAAAATCCCCCTTCATCGCGCCCGCGCAGCCCCCTTCGGGGCAGCTCTGCCGGCGAATGGGCCTCTGGCAGGGCGGGCCGGTCAAACGAAGCCCGGAAGATGCCAGGCCGCGCGTTTATTTGTGACGGTCAGTGTAACAGTATAGCCCAAAAGCCCCGGCGGCGCAACGGCAATACTTGCTAAGAATTTATGTCGAACCGACAAAAAACTGGATGTTCTGAGGGTTTGGCGGAAAATGAGAAAACCGGCCGGGAATGGAACACCGCCTTTTTCCGAAAAAATTTGTGTAAATGCCCGCCGGAGGGTTGCGCTGGGTGGGGCGTTCATTGTACAATAAACACGTTACCGAAAAATACGACACAGCGGGCGGATGTGCCCCAAAGTGAGGAATCGAAATGAACGGATCAAAAATTCGGGTGCTGGCGCTGGATCTGGACGGCACCCTGACCAATGATGAAAAGATCGTTACCCCCCGCACCCGCGCGGCGCTGGACGCAGCAGCGGCGCAGGGCGTGACCATCGTGCTGGCTTCCGGCCGGCCTACGGCGGGCATCACCCCGCTGGCAAAGGAACTGGGGCTGGACAAAAAGGGCGGCTGCATCCTGGCCTACAACGGCGGAAAGATCGTGGACTGCGCCACCGGTGCGGCCCTGTATCAGAAGCTGCTGGCCCCGGAGTTCGTGCCCCAGCTGTGCCGGTTTGCGGCAGAGCAGGACGTCGCGCTCCTGACCTACGACTCCCGCGGCATCGTCTGCGAGCGCGACCAGGACCCCTGGGCCCGGAAGGAGTGTGTGACCACCAAGCTGGAGATGTACCATGTGGACGATCTGGCGTCCTATGTGGATTACCCCATCTGCAAGATGCTCCTCACCGTGGACCCCGCCCGCCGCGACGCCGTCTGCGCCGCAGGCCGGCAGCAGTTTGAGGGCAAGATCGACATCTACCCCTCCAGCCCCTTCTTCATCGAGGCCGTGCCGCTGGGCGTGATGAAGGACGTCAGCCTGGGCGCTCTGCTGGAACGCATGGGCCTGACCCGCGAGAACCTGATGGCCTGCGGCGACGGTCTGAACGACCGCTCAATGATCGACTTTGCGGGCGTGGGTGTCGCCATGCAGAACGCCGAAGACACCGTGAAGGAGGTCGCCGACTACGTGACCGCCGCCGACAACAACCACGACGGCGTCGCCGAGGCCATTGAGAAATTCATTTTACAGTGAGAGGACAGGACACACGAATGCCGCAGCGCAATCTGGTTTTATTTGATTTGGAATGGAACATCGGCTACCAGCCGTATACGTTCAACTATCATGGGGTGCAGCAGACCTTCCGGGGTGAGATCATCGAGATCGGTGCGGTGAAGATCGACGAAGACGCCAACGTCCTCGATACCTTCTCCATCCATCTGCGCCCCCGCATCTTCCGCAAATTGCAGCACCACATCGCCAAGGTCACCGGCCTGACGCAGGAAGACCTGGACAACGGCGCTCCCATCGTGCAGGGCCTGCGCCGTTTCATGCAGTGGTGCGGCCCGGACGCCGAGTTCGCCGAGTGGGGCATGGACGATGTGCCGGTGCTCAAGCAGAATCTGTTCCTGTGTAATCTGGACGAGAGCCGCCCCACGGTGTGGTACGACCTGCAGCAGGTCTTTCTGCGGGAGCATCCCCGCAAGGAAGGCGAGGGCATGACGCTGGAAAGCGTCGTCACCCGGATGGGCATTCCGATGGACCGCCCCTTCCACGACGCCCTGTCCGATACCCTCTACACCGCCGATGTCTGCCGCAAGCTCGACCTGCGGGAGGGGCTGGCCGCCTATCCCAGCGAGGAGCAGGCCCTGCGCCAGAGCCTCTGCCCGAAGCCCGGCGACTACCGGGATTTCCGCGTCTTCCGCGGCTATGTGGAGCCGTACACCTGGCGGATCGACCCCATCATCAGCACGGCCCAGTGCCCGGCCTGCGGAGCCGACCTTGCGCCGGACGAGATCTGGCTGAAAAAGGGCAGCAACAGCTGGTATACGCTGGCCCAGTGCCCCCATTGTGCCGGAACGGCCAGCGAGGCGGGGAAAGGCGTCTTCCAGCGGTACAAGCTGGCCCGGCGGGACGGCCTGCACTGGAGCTTTGCCCGCTGTGTGCAGGTCCCGGATGCCGAGGCGCTGGCCCGCTGGGACAAGCAGCGCACCCAGCAGATCGAGCGGATGAAGGCCCGCGCCGAAAAACAGGCCGGGGAAAAAGCCTGAGATCGATCGTGCAGGAAAACCGCACCCCATTTCGTATAGCAAAGTATAGCGCAGACGAAAAAGCGAAGAAAATGCAGAATTTCTTCATCGCACATTCATAAGTTCTGGATATACTAAGAGAAACGAGAGGGAAGGAACACACGATGGAAAGCACCCTGATCAGCTTTGTGCACCAGCTGGGAACGCTGGAATTCTGGCAGACATTACTGGACGGCTTCGGAGACCTCGGCCCCCTTGCTCCCATCTTTCTGGCAATGGTGGAGTCGTTTTTTCCGCCGCTGCCCCTCATCGCCATCGTGGCGCTGAATGTGGCGGCCCATGGCGGCCTTTTCGGTTTTGTGTACAGCTGGGTGGGCGTCATGCTGGGCGGCACCCTGATGTTCCTGTTCTGGCGGCGGGTGCTCAAACAGTTCTTCTGGAAGTTCGCCGGCCGTTCCCAGAAGCTGGAAAAAGCTGAGCAGTGGGTCAGCCGGTTCGACGTTTCGTCCCTGTTCATGCTGTCGGTGCTGCCGTTCACCCCTTCGTCCTTCATGCACTTTGCCTTCGGCATCTCGGATTTTGACGAAAAGCGCTACCTCGTTACCATGCTGCTGGGAAAGGGTGTGATGGTGGCCATGATGGCCCTCTTCGGCCAGTCCCTCGTCAGCTCGATGAAGAACCCGGTCTACCTCGTCCTCGCCGTCGTCATCTGGGGCGCGATGTACTGGGGCAGCAAGCGGTTCTGCAAAAAACATGATCTGTAAGAAACGATGAAACGATAAAAACGCTCCCTTGCCGACGGCAAGGGAGCGTTTTTTGTGCAAATGGGTCGTTATCCTTCGTAGCCCAAGGTCGCCGCCATAACGGCCTTGATGGTGTGCATCCGGTTCTCGGCCTCGTCGAAGACGATGCTCTGCGGGCCTTCGAAGACCTCGTCGGTGACTTCCATGGCATCGCGGCCGAACTTTTCGCCCATCTCTTTGCCCACGGTGGTCTTGTGGTCGTGGTAGGCGGGCAGGCAGTGCATGAAGACGGCCTGCGGCCCGGCCAGCGCCATCAGCGCGTTGTTGATCTGGTAGGGGGCCAGGTCGTGGATGCGCTCGGCCCAGACCTCGACAGGCTCGCCCATCGAGATCCAGACGTCGGTGTACAGCACATCGGCACCCTGGGCGGCTTTGGCGGGGTCTTCCTCAAAGGTCAGGGTCGCGCCGGTCTCGGCGGCGATGGCCTGGCACTGGGCGATGAGCGCCGGGTCCGGCTGATACTTCTTGGGGGCGCAGGCCGTGAAGTGCAGGCCCATCTTGGCGCAGCCCACCATCAGGCTGTTGCCCATGTTGTAGCGGGCGTCGCCGAAGTAGACGAAATGGATGCCCTTCAGGCGGCCGAAGTGCTCCCGGATGGTGAGGAAGTCGGCCAGAATCTGAGTGGGGTGGAACTCGTTGGTCAGACCGTTCCAGACGGGAACGCCTGCATAATGGGCCAGGTCCTCGACGATCTGCTGGCCATAGCCGCGGTACTCAATGCCGTCGAACATCCGGCCCAGCACACGGGCGGTGTCCGCAATGGACTCTTTTTTGCCGATCTGGCTGCCCGACGGGTCCAGATAGGTGACTTCCATGCCCAGATCGTGGGCGGCCACTTCAAAACTGCACCGGGTGCGGGTGGAGGTCTTCTCAAAAATCAGGGCGATGTTTTTGCCGCGCAGGGCATCGTGGCGGATGCCGGCCTTCTTCTTGGCCTTGAGGTCAGCGGCCAGATCCAGCAGCGCTTCGATCTCGGCGGGGGTGTAATCCAGCAGCTTCAGAAAGTTCCGATTTTTCAGGCTCATTGCATATTTCCCTCTCTATTCATAAAAACTTGAATATTTATTCGAAATGATGCTTCTATTATATAGCAGAAGAAACCGCTGGTCAAGGGCTTTGCGCGCTCACAGCTCCAGTTCGATCTTCCGCCCGCTGGGGGTGTAGGAGGTGAGCCGGATACCGGCCTTTTTGAACATGAACCGTGCCGCAACGCTGGAATCGGAGTCGTGGTACTTGTCACCGTAGTAGACCACCTCCGAGATGCCGGACTGGATGATGGCTTTGGCGCACTCGTTGCAGGGGAAGAGGGTCACATAGACCCGTGCGCCCTTCAGGTTGTTGTGGGCGCTGTTCAGGATGGCATTCAGCTCGGCATGGCAGACGTACATATATTTGGTGTCCAGCGGGTCGCCCTCGCGGTCCCAGGGCATGGCGTCGTCGTCGCAGCCAATGGGCATACCGTTATAGCCCAGTGACAGGATCTTGTTTTCCGGGCTGACGATGCAGGCACCCACCTGGCTGCTGGGGTCCTTGGAGCGCATGGCGGTGAGCAGGGCGATGCCCATAAAATATTCATCCCAGTTGATATAATCGGTGCGTTTCATAAAAACAGCCTCCCTTGCAAGTATGGCTTGTTCCGGTTTGACAGAACGTTGAAAATCGACTATGCTGCAAATGAAAAGGCGCTCGCGGCCGGAGCGCAAGGTAAGGATACCATAAAAAGAAAAGAAGTGCAATCGCAAAAGCACCCGCAGACGCTGAGCCTGCGGGTGCTTTTGGCATGGTTATGAGAAGGTTTGAGAGAGGTTCAACTTACTTGTTGCCCTTGTAATCCAGCGGGAGGCTGGTCCAGCGGGCGCGGAAGTGGAAGGCGGCGTCCTTCGGCTGACGCTGACGGGTGAAGATGCCCTTCTTGTTGCCGTTGGCGCGCATGATGCCCTCGGTGGTCTGGAAGTCTGCAAAGTTCCAGACCAGCTCGCCCTGCACGAAGTCGTAGCTGTCGAAGACGTTGTGGTTCATGTCGAGGTACTCGTTCTGGTACTCCTGGCTCCACATGACGCTGGGCAGCTTGTGCTCGGTGGGCATGGTGTCGGCACCGTACTCGGTAAAGATCATCGGGCGGCCGTTCAGGACCTTGGCCCAGCCGTCCATCTCCTTGCGGAATGCGGCCTCGGCATCCACGATGCCCATGCCGCCCATGACGTACCAGCCGTAGTAGCGGTTCAGGCTGATAAAGTCAGCGAACTGCTGGCCCTTGCTGTTGTGGGGCAGGCTCATCATGACGATGGCGTAGGTGCGGGGGCGCTTCTGCGGGTCAAGCTCGTGTGCCAGATCGAACAGGGTCTTGAAGTAGGCTTCGGTGCCCTCGCTGGTGCACTGGGGCTCGTTCAGGATGCTCCATGCGATGACGGAGGCGTGGTTCTTGTCGCGGTTGATCATGTCGGTCAGCGCGTCCTTGTGGTTTTCCAGCAGCTGAGGCGTGGTGTCCTTCTCGAACCAGCCCACCTTCTTGCCGTTGCCCTGGTTTGCTGCCAGGAAGTTCATGGTGCTCTCCATGAAGCCGACGGCGGGGACTTCGTCGATGATGAGGAAGCCTTCCTCATCGGCCATCTGGTACAGCTCCTCCGCATAGGGGTAGTGGCTGGTGCGGAAGCAGTTGGCACCGATCCACTTCATCAGCTCGTAATCGCGCTTGACGGTGGCCAGATCGAGGCCGCGGCCGCGGATGTCTGCATCCTCGTGCTTGCCGAAGCCGCGCAGGTAGACGGGCTTGCCGTTCAGCAGGAAGTGGCCGTTCTGGATCTCGAAGGTGCGGATGCCGATCTTCTCGGTGTACTCGTCGACGATGGCGCTGCCGTCGTGGATGCGGATGACGATGTTGTACAGGTAGGCGGCATGGACGTTCCAGAGCTTGGCGTCCTTGACGACCAGAGTACCTTCCTTACCGGAAGCCTCAGCGACCTTGGTGGTGCCGTCGTACAGCTCTACGGTCACGTCGTGGCTGCCGTTGGTGGTGACGGTGTAATCGACCTCGGCACCGTCCGCAGTCAGGCGGTGCTTGACGGAATAATCCAGAACGCGCTCGGCGGGCAGGGCCATCAGCTTGACGGGGCGATGGATGCCGGCATAGTTGTAGAAGTCGAAGTAGGGGGCAGCGACCTTTTTGCCGTTGGACAGGGTAGAGGTGTTGCCGGCGGGCAGCATGTACTCATTCAGCTCGTTGTTCAGCAGGACGCTCAGCTTGTTGTACTGGTTGTAGCGGACGATGTCGGTGACGACTGCGTCAAAGGGCAGGAAGCCGCCCTCGTGCTGTGCGACCTCGACGCCGTTCACAAAGACGCGGGCGTGGTGGGTGGCAGAGCCGAAGCGGATGGCGATGTCCTTGCCGCTCCACTCGCCGGGCACGAAGAAATCGGTCTCGTACCAGAAATCGCCGCAGTACTCGCGGGATTCCTTATCGGTGAAGAAGTCGCAGAAGGAAGCGGGCACGGGCATGGAGATGGACTCCGGCAGGCCGTTTGCCCAGTCTGCATCGACGCCCTCGCTCTTGGGGTCGAAGCGGAAGCGCCACATGCCGTCCAGGCTGACGACGCGGCGGGAAGTGGAAGCCACAGGATACAGCAGGGATTTGTTGTTCATTGCAGGAACCTCATTTCTTATCATACTAAAACATTTTGAACTACGAAATAAACCTCTCCGTCATCGCTGCGCGATGCCACCTCCCCTGATAGGGGAGGCCTTGGCAGTCCCCGCAAAGGATACGGTTTCGCCAGAGGCTCTCCGATCAGGAGAGCTGTCGAGCGAATGCGAGACTGAGAGGTTGATACCGCAGCTCATATCTTCTGGTATCAGTATGACAGATTTTTTGCAAAAGGAATAGAACAAATTTTTTATAAATCCAGACTTTTTTGGGGAATTTTGAACGACTCCGGGGCAGAATACCTATTATAATGCGGGCGATGCCGCGAAAACTGTTAAAATCAACTACGCCAAGGAAAATGTAGTGAAAGAGATTCCACATATTTTATGAAAAAATTGGCAAAGTGCCTAAACAATAATCGTAAAATTTTACGTTTTCACCTAAAAATTCTTCTAACGATGATTGCTAAAGATTTGTCATAATACTGATATACAAGCTGAAATGCAGTGAACCATATTTCAATGTGTTTTGCAGCAGCGTTTGGAGAACCGAATCCAAGAATCGATTTATCTAAGGAGAAACCAATGGCAAATGAGATGAAGAAAGCTGCCCCCTTCGGCATGAAGGACAAGGTCGGCTACATGTTCGGTGATTTCGGCAACGATTTCACCTTCCTGCTGTCGTCGAGCTTCCTGATGAAGTTCTACACCGACGTCATGGGCGTCAACGCCGCTATCGTTGGCATGGTGATGATGATCGCCCGTTTTGTGGATGCGTTCACCGATGTGGGCATGGGCCAGATCGTGGACCACTCCAAGCCCACCAAGGACGGCAAGTTCCGCCCCTGGATCAAGCGGATGTGCGGCCCGGTGGCCATCGCTTCCTTCCTGATCTATCAGTCCGGCCTGGCCGGGATGCCCTATGGCTTCAAGGTGGCCTGGCTGTTCATCACCTACATTCTGTGGGGCTCCATCTTCTATACCTCCATCAACATCCCCTACGGCTCCATGGCTTCCGCCGTCTCGGCAGACCCCAAGGACCGCGCGGAGCTGTCCACCTGGCGCACCATCGGTTCCACGCTGGCCAACATGGTCATCGGCGTGGCCACGCCCATGGTCGCCTATGTCGTCGTGGACGGCAAGACGGTGATGTCCGGCTCTCGCATGACCATCATCGCAGGCGTCTTCTCCATCTGCGCCATCCTGTGCTATATCGTCTGCTTCAAGCTGACCCGTGAGCGTGTCGAGGTCCCCGCAAGCAGCCAGAAGGTGAGCGCTTCCGCCATCTTCAAGAGCATCTTCACCAACCGGGCGCTGCTGGGCATCATCGTGGCGGCCATCTTCGTCCTGCTGAGCCAGCTGACCGTCATGAGCCTGGCCGGTTACGTTTACCCCAACGTGTACGGCAGCGCTGCCGCACAGTCCACTGCCAGCCTGCTGGGCACGGTGGTCATGCTGATCGTCTGCGCACCCTTTGCTTCCAAGCTGGCTGCAAAGTTCGGCAAGAAGGAGCTGGCTGTTGCCTCCAGCATCTGCTCCGCTCTGGTCTGGCTGGTCTGCCTGATCTGGCGTCCGGCCAGCGTCTGGGGCTTTGTGGCCTGCTACATCCTGGCCAATATCGGCATGGGCTTCTTCAACACCATCATCTGGGCTATGATTACCGACGTCATCGACGACGCCGAGGTCCGCAGCGGCATCCGCGAGGACGGCACCATCTACTCGGTCTACTCCTTCGCCCGCAAACTGGGTCAGGCCTTCTCTTCCGGTCTGGTCGGTGCCCTGCTGGGGATCATCGGCTACACCGAAGCGACTGCGTTTGACCCCGCTGTCACCCGCGGCATCTTCAACATGGCCTGCATTGCCCCCATCATCGGCTTTGTGTGCATCGTGCTGGCGCTGGTCTTCCTCTACCCGCTGAATAAGAAGAAGGTCGAGGAGAACGTGGCGGCACTGGCTGCGCGCCGCAACAGCAAGTAATCCTTTGTAAAACGTAGAACGAAGTGCTCTGCCGTCTTGGGATGGCAGGGCACTTTTTCTGCGCTCGGCCACTTGTTTCTTGCAGAAAAATGCTGTATACTGATGTATCAAATGAGATGTGAGAGATGCGATGAAACAGGAAAGGAGACGCCATGCGGGTCGATCCATTACAGGTGCTCACCAAACTGGCGGCAGCACAGAATATCCCCACCCGGCGGGTGACGCCGCCGTTCGACGGACTGGAAGAGTTCGACTACGGCCTGCGCCGCTCGCTGGACCCGCAGTTCGACTGGCAGGAGTTCGGCCGGCTGCTGCTGGAACAGACCCCGGAGCAGACACTGCTCTTCGTTGAGGGTACCTTTGAGCTGCATTTTGCCCTCTTCCGCATCCCGGACGAGGAGAACACCGTCTTCCTCGTCGGGCCATGGACCTTTGGCCCCCGCAGCGAGAAGGCCCGCAAGTGGGCCCGCCGCTACCTGGGCGAGGCCGGAGAGAATGCCGTGCAGGAATACTACAACGGCGTCAAGCTGCTGCAGGCGAACGATTTTTACATGACCATCCGGGTCCTGGTCGGGATGATGATGGGAGAGGACCTGGTCGTGAAGGAGCTGAAGGAGTTTCTGCCCTTCTGCTTTCACCCGGACGTCCGGTATTTCAACGAGCCGAAGTTCCAGAAGGATATCCCCATCTCCATGCTGGAACAGCGGTACGAATCCGAGAACCGCATCCTTGATGCTGTGTGCCGTGGCGACGACGAAGCCGCCATCGAGGCCATGCATCATCACTCCCGCTTCACCTACGGCGGGCGGTTCGAAGGCTCGCTCTACCAGCAGAAGAACATGATGATCGTTTTCAACACCCTGCTGCGCAAGGCCATTGAGCCCAGCAAGGTGCATCCCTATTATATCGACGCCATCTCCAGCAAGTACGCCCGCATCATTGAGGAGGCCGACGAAATCCCCCAGGAGATGATGTGGCAGATGGTGCGGGACTACTGCGCCTATGTCCGCCGCTACTCGCTGAAGGAGTTCTCGCCCGCCGTCCAGAAGGTGATGAACTACGTCAACCTGAATGTCTCCGAGCCGCTGACACTGAAGAGCCTGGCGGCCATGTGCTTCATCAGCCCGTCGTATCTGTCGGCGCTGTTCAAGCAGGAGACCGGCACCACCCTCATCGACTATATCAACACCCAGCGTGTGAACCGCGCGGCCCAGCTGCTGGAGCAGAACAACCACAGCATCGCCGCCGTAGCCGAAGAAGTGGGCATCCTGGACGTGAATTACTTCACCAAGATCTTCAAAAAGACCCTCGGCGTCACCCCCCACCCGTTACCGCCGGGAACATAAAGAAAAATAACTGCGAAACAGCAGAATGAAAAAAAGACCCATTTTGTCCTTTTGATGCGTACAGATTATGCACCGGGGCAAAGTGGGCTTTTTTGCATCGGATAGGATTGTTGCACACCGGAACGATCCCTGTAACTATTTTGAGAGATTTCATGGACTTTTGTATGGAATTTGGACGCATGTTGCAAAATTGAAAGAAATTGTGCTTGATATCAAAAAGAAACTTGTATCCAACAAAAGCAATTGTGAAGGATGCACAAAAGATTTCTTGGATTCTTGTGAACTTGTTCTATTGCGTACGGTCGTGCGGACGGTTATAATACAAACAGAATCACGAAATGTGCGGTGTGCGCACGATTCGATTTTGCTGTGATATGCGAATGAAGGAGAACATTATTATGAAAATGATTTCGCGTCGTGACTTCATGAAGGCTTCCGCTGTTGTGGGTGCCGCTGGCGTTCTGACCGCCTGCGGCGGCTCCTCCAGCTCCACCGCTGCCTCCTCTACTGCTGCTTCCTCTGTGGCTGCTTCTTCTGCAGCCGCTTCTACCGGCAGCGCAAACGTTGGCGTCTGCATCTATCAGTTCGCTGATAACTTCATGACCCTGTACCGCACCGATCTGGAAGAGTACCTGAAGGATATGGGCTATGCCGTCACCATCGTCGATGGCAAGAACGACCAGAATACCCAGACCGAGCAGATCAACACCTTCCTGCAGCAGGGTGTGGACGTTCTGATCATCAACCCCGTCCAGACCACTTCCGCTCAGACCATCGTGGATACCATCTCTCCCTCCGGCACCCCGATCGTCTTCATCAACCGTGAGCCTGACAAGGCTGTTCTGGACTCCTACGCTGGCAAGTGCTGCTACGTTGGTGCAGACGCACGTCAGTCCGGTACTTATCAGGGCGAGCTGATCCTGGAGACCTCTACCCAGGGCGATATCAACGGCGACGGCAAGATCACCTACATCATGTGCAAGGGCGACCCCGAAAACATCGATGCACAGTATCGTACCGAGTACTCCATCAAGGCTCTGACCGACGCCGGCAAGGAAGTCGAGTGCCTGTACGAGTACCTGGACAACTGGGACCAGACCACCGCACAGCAGGACGTCGCAAACGCTCTGGCACAGTACGGCGAGAAGATCGAAGTCGTCTTCTGCAACAACGACGCAATGGCTCTGGGCGCTCTGCAGTCCATCGAGCAGGCTGGCCGCAAGGTCGGCGAGGACATCTATCTGGTCGGTGTTGACGCACTGAAGGAAGCTGTCCAGAACGTTGTTGACGGCAAGATGACCGGTACCGTCCTGAACGATGACGTTGGCCAGGCTACCGCCGCTGCCGACGCCACCAAGCTGTTCGTTGAGGGCAAGGATGTCGAAGAGTACTACTGGGTCGACTATGTGAAGGTCACCACCGAGAACGCTTCTCAGTATCTCTGATTCGGAGCTGAGAACCACTCACGGTTGCAAGGTACGCAGTGAGTCCGAGGCTTTCTAAAAGCTAACAAGCGCGTGCGTGCGAGAGATCCTCGGCGCACGCGCTTTCCTTTCGGAACGAACCGTGCCGTGCCTTATTTTGAACGACAAGGAGGCTCTGCGGAATGTCAGAATACCGTCTGGTAATGAAAGGCGTGGTCAAGACCTTCCCCGGCGTCAAAGCGCTGGACCACGCGCAGTTGGAGCTCCGCCCCGGCAAAGTCATGGCCCTGATGGGCGAAAACGGCGCTGGCAAGTCCACTTTGATGAAGTGCATGTTCGGCATTTACAAGATGGACGAAGGCGAGATCGAATACGAAGGACAAAAAGTCACCATCTCCAACCCTCTGGAAGCACTGAACCGCGGCATCGCGATGGTGCACCAGGAGCTGCAGCCCATCCCGGCCCGTACCGTGGCTGAGAACATCTGGCTGGGCCGCTTCCCCACCAAGAAGGCAGGTATCATCACCATAGTGGACCATGCCAAAATGTACGCCGATACCGATGCCCTGCTGAAGAAGCTGAAGCTGGACATCAACTCCCACGCAAAGCTGGGCAGCCTGAGCATCGCACAGATGCAGATGGTGGAGATCGCAAAGGCCGTCTCCGCAAACTGCAAGGTGCTGATCCTGGACGAGCCCACCTCCTCGCTGACCGCGAACGAGGTCGAGTCGCTGTTCCGCATCATGCGCGAGCTGAAGGAGCAGGGCGTTGCGCTGGTCTACATCAGCCATAAGATGGACGAGATCAAGGTCATCGCCGACGAAGTCACCATCATGCGCGATGGCCACTACATCGGCAAGTGGGACGTTGCCAACATGACCAAGGAACAGATCATCGCCAAGATGGTCGGCCGTGAGCTGTCCAATCTGTTCCCGCCGCTGGAGAACCACCCCTCCGACGAGGTCATGATGAAGGTGGAGGACTTCACCTCCATCCACCCGCGTTCCTTCCGCCATTGCAGCTTCGAGCTGAAGAAGGGCGAGATCCTGGGCGTGGCCGGCCTGGTCGGTGCCCAGCGTACCGAGCTGATGGAGGGCATCTTCGGCCTGCGCGCTCACACCGCCGGTAAGGTGTGGATCAAGGGCGAAGCAGTCGAGATCAAACAGCCCCGCGACGCCATCCGCAAGAGCGTGGCGCTGCTGACTGAGGACCGCCGCGCCACCGGCATCATGGGTGTGCTGAGCGTTGCCGACAACATCTCCATTGCATCGCTGGACGCTCTGCGCAAGGGCCCCATCATGCTGGATGACAAGAAGATTTTGGATCTGGTGGCGACCAATAAGGAAAAGATGGCCATCAAGGTGCCCAGCCCCAAGACCCAGATCAAGAGCCTGTCCGGCGGCAACCAGCAGAAGGTGCTGATCGCCCGCTGGCTGGCCAACAACCCCGATGTCCTCATTCTGGACGAGCCTACCCGAGGCATCGACGTCGGCGCAAAGTACGAGATCTACTGCATCATCGCCGACCTGGCCAAGCAGGGCAAGAGCATCATCATGATCTCCTCCGAAATGAGCGAGATCATCGGTATGTCCAACCGTGTCATGGTCATGTGCGATGGCCGCATCACCGGCTTCATCGACGGCAAGGACGCCACCCAGGAGAACATCATGGCGCTGGCGACCCAGTTTGAGACCGCACCGACGACGGCAGCGGCCAATCAGTAAACAAGGAGGCTGTCTATTGTGGAAGCTACCAAGAAATTGAACGGCAAGTCCGTGAAAAAATGGCTGAGTGAAAATGCCATCATCGTCCTGATGCTTGCGGTCTCTCTGATCGTCGGCATCATCCACCCCAACTTCTTCGCAGTCGCAAACCTGATCAACCTGTTCAAGAACGTGTCCATCCGCTACATCATCGCGCTGGGCATCTCCGGCTGTCTGATCACCACCGGCAACGACCTGTCCGCAGGCCGTCTGGCTGGTTTTGCTGCCTGCCTGGCCTGCATCTTTGCGCAGACCGAGGGCGCTGCCGGTAAGTTCTACCCCAACATGCCCACCCTGCCCACCCCGGTGGTCTTCATCCTGGTCATCGCCATCTGCTCCATCGTGGGTCTGTGCAACGGTCTGGTCGTCAGCTACCTGAAGGTCCAGCCCTTCATCGCTACCCTGGGTATGCAGCAGGTCGTCTACGGCATCTGCCTGGTCTACACCGGCGGCACCCCCATCGGCTCCCTGAACAAGAACTTCACCTCTCTGGCCTCCAACACCATCATCGGCGTCCCCGTTCTGATCTGGATCGCCCTGATCGTGGCCCTCTGCTTCTGGTTCCTGTACAACAAGACCCGCCACGGCAAGTACATGTACGCCATCGGCGGCAACGAGGCTGCTGCTGAGGTGGCCGGTGTCAACGTCAACGCCACCAAGATCCGCATCTACATCCTGGCCTCCTGCATGTTCGGTCTGGCAGGCTGCCTGCTGGCTGCAAAGTCCGGCGGCGCATCCGTCAACACTGCAATGGGCTATGAGCTGGACGCCATCGCAGCTTCTACCATCGGCGGCGTTTCCACCACCGGCGGTGTCGGCACCGTGCCCGGCATTCTGGTCGGCGTTCTGGTCTTTGAGCTGATGAAGGTCGCTCTGCAGTTCATGAACGTCAACTCCTCCTACACCTACATCGTGCAGGGCCTTGTCATCATCGTGGCTGTCGCCATTGATATCCGCAAGTACCTCGCCAAGAAGTAATTTCCCCCGAAAAGAGAGCGCCTGCTGGGCCGTCCACTCGTTGCAGTGGACGGCCCGCTTTGTTATAATAGAAGAAAAACCAAGGAGAACGACCATGGCAGAATGGAATGAAAAAGAAGCCGAACTCGCCCGCCGCGAAGCACTGCTGGCCGAGCGCGAGGCCCAGCTGGAAAAAGAACAGGCCGAACTGGAAGCGCGCAAGGCGCAGGGCGAAGCGGGGAAGAAGGGCCTGCTGAACAACAACGACCCCAACTTCGTGAACCCCAAGGAAAAGCTCTACGACAAGTTCCCGCTGAGCGTCCACCAGATGGACATCATCATCGGGGTGCTGTTTGCCCTCATCGTTCTGTTTCTGGTGCTGGGTATGACGCACACCAGCTTTTTCGGCCTGTTTGGCGGCTGAAAACGTGGAGCGGGAGCAGCCGGTCTTTGGGAGGCTGCGTAGCCCGGCCGAGCCGCACTTGCAATTTCCCCCGGCAGATGGTATCATAAACACTGCATGTTCTGTGCATGTATCGCAATTTTCAAAAAGAGTGCCAATCAAAACGGCATCTTTGCGATATGCAGTTTGCGGATGTTGCTTGTGCATTCAAAACGCAAACTGCTATAAACTAGAACCAAGGAGCAATCTTTTGATGAAGATCATGAATCGTATCCTCTCTGTTGTCGCGGCTGCTGCACTGGCCGCCGGTCTGCTGGCAGGCTGCGGCGCTTCCTCTGCCGCAGGCAGCACGGCTTCTTCCGCTGCCTCCAGCGTGGCGGCATCTTCGGAGGCCGCTTCCTCGGAGGCTGCATCGGCAGAGGCTTCGGAAGCCAGGGTCAAGGCCCAGTTCACGGTGACCGGGGCCGACGGCGAGAGCCAGACCTTCGACCTGGAAGTGACCGACGGTGAGAAGCTGAGCGATGCGCTGGCCGAGGCCGGCATCATCAGCGCGGACGAGGCCGCTGCAGGCTTTGTCACCACCGTCAACGGCGAGACCGCCGACTGGGACAAGGACAGCGCCTGGTGGTGCCTGACCGATGCTTCCGGTGAGATGACCGCCGTGGGCGTGGCGGATATCGAGCTGCACGACGGCGACAGCTATGCCTTTACCTACACGAAGTAAGGAACCCATGCACACCAGAGTGCTGCGGCTGGTCCTCAGCGGGCTGATGGGTGCACTTCTGGTGGTGAGCAAACAGGCTATGAGCGGCCTCCCGAACATCGAGCCGGTGACGCTCCTCATCATCCTGTTCGCGCTGGAACTGCCCCGCGAGACGCCGGGGGCCATCACGGTGTTTCTGGTATTGCAGGGCGTGCTGTATGGCTCCGGCCTGTGGTGGGCGATGTATCTGTACGTCTGGTATCTGCTGGCCTTTCTGGCCCGGTTGCTGCACCGGATGGACCATGCCCTCGGCTGGGCCGTGTTCAGCGGGCTGTACGGCCTGTGCTTCGGCGGGCTGTGCGCAGCGGTGTATCTTGTGGCCAAGACGCCCGCCTTCGCGCTGAGCTGGTGGCTGAGCGGCCTTTCCTACGACGCGATGCACGGCGTGGGCAACTTTGCCCTCATGCTGCTGCTCTACCGGCCTCTGCGCACGGCGCTGCGCACCGCCAAAAAACAGATCCATGGATGAAAAAAGACGTGCTGCACAGCGTGTGCGGCACGTCTTTTTCGTTATCCTAAGATCTTTTCCAGCAGCCAGAGCAGAATGCCGGGCAGACCGGCCTGCTTCAGAAACCAGAGCAGGATCGAGGACGAAAGGGAAAAGGTGGAAAGCATGAGCGGTTCTCCTTCCTTCAGATCTGAGAGCGCATTGCAACAGGCACTCCAGTAAAAATACGAAGGAGCAAGGGCCGCGATTGCTGGAAAATTTTAGCGCTTCACGTTGAACGCTTCCATGCCGGGATAGACGGCGCTGGCACCCAGGTGCTCCTCGATGCGGAGCAGCTGGTTGTACTTGGCCACGCGCTCGGTGCGGTTGGGCGCACCGGTCTTGATCTGGCAGGTGTTCAGGGCCACGGCCAGGTCGGCGATGGTGGTGTCCTCGGTCTCACCGGAGCGGTGCGAGCTGATGGCGGTGTAACCGGCCTTGTGGGCCATCTTGATGGCCTCCAGCGTCTCGGAGACCGAACCGATCTGGTTCAGCTTGATCAGGATGGCGTTTCCGGCACCCAGCTGGATGCCCTTGGCCAGGCGCTCGGTGTTGGTGACGAACAGGTCGTCGCCCACCAGCTGGACCTTGCCGCCCAGCTCGCGGGTCATCTCCTGCCAGCCTTCCCAGTCTTCCTCGTCCAGGCCGTCCTCGATGGAGATGATGGGGTACTTCTCCACCAGGTTCTTCCAGTGGGCGATCAGCTCGCTGGAGGTGAACTCGGTGCCGGCCTTGGGCAGCTTGTAGAAGCCCTTGCCCTTGGGGCTCTTCCACTCGGAGGAAGCGGCATCCATGGCCAGCATGAAGTCCTTGCCGGGCTGATAACCGGCTTTCTCGATGGCGGCCAGAATGGTCTCGATGGTCTCCTCGTCACTGGACAGGTTGGGCGCAAACCCGCCCTCGTCGCCGACGGAGGTGGCCAGACCTTTGGCCTTCAGGATGGCGGCCAGAGCGTGGAAGACCTCGGCGCACCAGCGCAGCGCCTCTTTGAAGGAAGGGGCACCTACGGGCATGATCATGAACTCCTGGGTATCCACGGTGTTGGTGGCGTGTGCGCCGCCGTTCAGGATGTTCATCATCGGGACGGGCAGGCGGTTGCCGTTCACGCCGCCCAGAAAACGGTACAGCGGCATCTCCAGCGAAGCGGCGGCTGCGCGGCAGGCGGCGATGGACACGGCCAGAATGGCGTTTGCGCCCAGGTTGGACTTGTCCTTGGTGCCGTCGGCTTTGCGCATGGCGGCATCGACTGCATAGATGTCGGAGGCATCCAGCCCCACGACAGCATCGGCGATGACGGTGTTGATGTTCTCAACGGCTTTGGTCACGCCCTTGCCCAGATAACGGCTCTTGTCGCCGTCGCGCAGCTCCAGAGCCTCGAACTCGCCGGTGGATGCGCCGGAGGGGGCACAGCCGCGGGCGACGGTGCCGTCGGCGAGCGTGATCTCAGCTTCGACGGTGGGGTTCCCGCGGGAGTCTAAGATCTCGCGGCCGACAACGGATTCGATTTCCAGATAATTCATAAGAAAGACCTCCCGGTAATGATTTGAAATAGTGGATAGTCAATACTAACTAACTGCCTTTATCCTACCACGTCCTGTGCCTGGTTGCAAGAGGGGATTGCGATGTTTGCGGCTGTAAACATCATCAGTCTGCCCGGAGGCGGGGGCGGATATGCCGGGAGGCGGGAAGGCGGCCGCCGCCGCACCTGCCCGGAACCGACCGGATGGCAGCCGTGTAACTTTTTTGACATTCATGAAAACCGTTCATTTCAGGGTGAAACAAGGTGAACAATTTGAAAAAACAGCCAAAAGTGATATGGAAATTTTGTGTAGTTTAACATGATTTGACGGAAAAGGCCCGGAAAAGTATGGACGGTTTGTGAATTGCGAACGGCCCCGAAGGGGGCTATAATGAAACTACCAAGAGCAGAGCCGCTTTGAGGGAAAGGGCTCTGCTTTCTGCATTTTGCAAATACTTCCAAACAGGAGGATAACGATTATGAAAAAGATGATCACGCGTCGTAACTTTCTGGCTGCTGCCGGTGTCGTGGCTGCTGCCGGTGTCCTGACCGCCTGCGGCGGTTCTTCTTCCAGCACGGCTGCTTCCGGTTCTGCGGCTGGTTCCGCAGCTGGTTCCGCTGCTTCCGGTGAGACCATCAAGGTGGGCGTCATGGGCCCCCTGAGCGGCAACGTTTCCGTTTACGGCCAGGCCGTTGTCAACGGTGCGAGCCTGTACCTGAAGCAGGTCAACGCCGATGGCGGCATCAACGGCAAGCAGATCGAGATCCTGACCGAGGATGAGCAGGGCGACGCCACCCAGGCCGTCAACTGCTTCACCAAGATGGTGGACGAGGGCATCACGGCACTGGTCGGCGATGTCACCACCACCCCCACGCTGGCCGTGGCTGCTGAGAGCGCCGACTACAACATGCCCATGGTCACTGCTTCTGCGACCGCAGAGGCCGTTACCTACGATGCCGAGACCGATACCGTGAACGCCAACGTCTTCCGTGCCACCTTCACCGACCCGTTCCAGGGCATCAAGATGGCAGATTACGCTTACAAGAAGCTGGGCTACACCAAGGCTGCTGTCATCTTTAAGAAGGGCGCAGACTACAACGAGGGCCTGGCTGAGAACTTCGTCAACGAGTTCGAGAGCCTGGGCGGCACCATCGTCGATCAGGAGAGCTACTCCGACGGCGACGTGGACTTCAAGACCCAGCTGACCAGCATCCTGGGCAAGGCACCGGAGACGGTCTTCTGCCCCAACTACTATGAGGAAGTGGGCCAGATCCTGTCGCAGGCTGAGAGCATCGGCCTGACCGTTCCGTTCCTGGGCGGCGACGGCTGGGACGGCCTGGAGGGCTATGCGACCGCTGACCAGCTGAAGGACAGTTACTTCTGCGCCAACTACGCAAAGGGCGCTTCTCCGGAGTTCGAGGAGGCCTACAAGGCAGAGTACGGCGAGGAGTATCCCAACGGCTTCGCACCTCTGGGCTACGACGCTGCCAAGACCGTGGTCTACGGCCTGCAGGCTGCGGAGGACGCCGGTCTGGAAGCAGGCAGCGACGAGTACAAGCAGGCTGTCATTGACGCCATCGCTTCCGGCACCATCGACGGCATCACCGGCACCTTCACCTTCGACGAGCACCACGACCCCGTCAAGGAGACTGCGATCCTGACCTATGTGGATGGCAAGCCCGAACTGAAGGAAATGTTCTAATCCCTCGCATCAGAACCACTTGCGGAGACCGCCGAAACGGGTTGTCTCCGCTTTTTTGGTAAACAAGTGTCTCCCAAAAGGCGTGGCAAAACGCCGCAAAGAAAGGAAGTATCCATCCATGACAGTGTTTTTTAGTCAGCTGATCAACGGTCTTTCCCTGGGCAGCATCTATGCACTGATCGCACTGGGCTACAGCATGGTGTACGGCATCATCCTGCTGCTGAACTTTGCCCACGGCGATGTCATTATGGTGGGCGCGTACATGTCCTGGTTCGTGATGAACCAGCTGGGCCTTGGCCCGGTGACGGCTGTCTGCGCCACCGTCATTACCTGCACCCTGCTGGGCGTGGTGATCGAAAAGGTCGCCTACACCCCGCTGCGCAGTGCGCCCCGCATCTCGCTGCTGATCACGGCCATCGGCGTGTCCTTCTTCCTGGAGTATACGGCGGAGCTGCTGATGGGCTCCGGTGCAAAGGTCATCCCGTCCTACTTTGAAGCCAGGACCTTCTACTTCGGCAAAGTGCCGGTGGGCCTGACCTCCGTGATCACGCTGGTGGTCACCGTGCTGTCCATGCTCGTGCTGACCTTCCTGGTCCAGAAGACCAAACTCGGCAAGGCCATGCGCGCCGTCTCCGAGGATATGGATGCGGCCCGCCTGATGGGCATCAACGTCAACAGCACCATCTCCTTCACCTTTGCGGTGGGTTCTGCGCTGGCCGGTATCGGCGCAGTGCTGTACTGCTGCTCCTACCCGCAGGCAACGCCCACCATGGGTTCCATGCTGGGCCTGAAAGCCTTCGTTGCCGCAGTTCTGGGCGGCATCGGTTCCATTCCGGGCGCGATGATCGGCGGCATCGCCATCGGCCTGTGCGAGTGCTTCGTTTCCGCCATCGGCCTTTCCGCCTGGAAGGACGCTGTTACGTTTGCGATCCTGATCATCGTGCTGCTGTTCAAGCCCACCGGCTTCCTTGGCCGCAAGGTGCAGGAAAAGGTGTAAGGAGGGCATGAAGATGAATACCAAACGCAAAACGCTCAAAATGCCCGTGCGCTACCTGATGAATACGGTGCTGGTGGCGCTGCTGTTCCTGGGGCTTTCCTACCTGACCGGGAATCTGCTTTCCACCTATCAGAACAAGGTGCTGATGACTGTGGGCATCAACATCATCCTGGCCGTGTCTTTGAACGTGGCCACCGGCTATCTGGGCCAGCTGCCGCTGGGCCATGCCGGTTTCATGGCCGTGGGTGCTTACACCTGCGCGCTGTTCACCAAGTACAGCCCCCTGCCCAGCGGCATCTCCTTTGCCATTGGTCTGGTGCTGGCCTGCATCATGGCGGGCCTGTTCGGTGTGCTGATCGGCATCCCCGCTCTGCGCCTGACCGGTGACTATCTGGCCATCCTGACGCTGGGCTTCGGCGAGATCATCCGCATCACGCTGAACAACATCGACGATGTGCTGGGTTACAGCCTGTTCTACGGTTCCAAGGGCCTGAAGAACATCCCCAAGTATTCCCATTTCAGCAATGTGTTCCTGTGTGTGGTCATCACCTGCTTCCTGATCCACACCATGATGAAGAGCCGCCACGGCCGCGCCGTCCTCGCCATCCGCGACAACGAGATCGCGGCCGAGAGCTGCGGCATCCAGACCACCTACTATAAGGTTATGGCCTTTGCCTTCTCTGCGGCCTTCGCCGGTCTGGCCGGTGGTCTGTACGCCTGCTACATCGGTGTTCTGAACCCCTCGACCTTCGGTTTCATGAAGTCCATCGAGATCCTGGTCATGGTCGTTCTGGGCGGCATGGGCTCCATGCTGGGTTCCATCCTCTCGGCAACGGTGCTGACCATCCTGCCCGAAGCGACCCGCAGCTTTGACAGCTACCGCATGGTCATCTACTCGCTGGTGCTGATCCTGATGATGATCTTCCGCCCCGGCGGACTGCTGGGCAGCTACGACTTCTCCGTGAGCCGCATCGTGGAGAAGGTCCTGAACGGGGAACTGTTCCGCAAGAAGAACAAGGAGGGTGCAGACCATGAGTGAGTTCCAGACGAGACTGAACAGCGTCCCCTCCGGCGGTTTCCTGACCGACCGCGACAAGGACAAAAAGCCCATCCTCGACGTGCGTGAGCTGGGCATCGACTTCGGCGGTCTGACCGCAGTGGACGGCTTCAACCTGATGATCGGCCGCAACGAGATCACCGGCCTCATCGGCCCCAACGGTGCCGGTAAGACCACCGTTTTCAACCTGCTGACCAACGTGTACCAGCCCACCCGCGGCTCCATCCTGATCGACGGGATGCCCACGGCAGGCAAGAAGACCTATCAGGTCAACCGGATGGGCGTAGCCCGCACCTTCCAGAACATCCGCCTGTTCAAGGAGCTGTCGGTCATCGACAACATCAAGGTCGGCCTGCATGAGTCCATGAAGTACAACCTGGCCTCCTCCCTGATCCGTCTGCCCAACTACTGGAAGGAAGAAAAGAAGTGCACCGAGCGGGCACTGGAGCTGCTGGATATCTTCCACATGGCCGACCTGGCCAACACCCCGGCGGGCAGCCTGCCCTATGGTGCACAGCGCCGGTTGGAGATCATGCGCGCACTGGCCACCAGCCCGAAGCTGCTGCTTCTGGACGAGCCTGCTGCCGGTATGAACCCCTCCGAGACCGCTGAACTGACCGAGACCATCCGCCGCATCCGCGACGAATTCAACATTGCCGTGCTGCTGATCGAGCACGACATGAGCCTGGTCATGGGCATCTGCGAGGGCATCGCGGTGCTGAACTTTGGCCGCATCATCGCCAAGGGCACCCCGGATGAGATCCGCAACAACCCGCAGGTCGTTGAGGCCTATCTGGGCAAGAAGGAGGGCTGACCGATGGCAGATTCTATGCTGAAAGTGGAGAACATCAACGTCTATTACGGCAACATCCACGCCGTCAAGGACGTTTCGTTTGAGGTCCACGAAGGGGAGATCGTGACCCTGATCGGTGCCAACGGTGCCGGTAAGTCCACTACCCTGAAGACCATTTCCGGCCTGCTCCACCCGAAGACGGGCGATGTCCTGTACAAGGGCAAGAGCATCAAGGGCGTCCGTGCCCACAAGATCGTGGAGGCCGGTCTGGCCCATGTGCCGGAGGGACGCCACGTCTTCCTGCACATGACCGTGGAGGAAAATCTGGAAATGGGCGGCTACACCCAGCCTGCCTCCACCATCGGCCCCAACAAGGAAAAGGTCTTTGAACTGTTCCCCCGCCTGAAGGAGCGCCGCAAACAGCTGGCGGGCACCATGTCCGGTGGTGAGCAGCAGATGCTGGCCATGGGCCGTGCGCTGATGAGCAATGCCTCCATGCTGATGCTGGATGAGCCGTCCATGGGCCTGTCGCCTCTGCTGGTGCAGGAGATCTTCGACATCATCCGGAACATCCACGAGGAGGGAATGACCATCCTGCTGGTCGAGCAGAACGCGCAGATGGCGCTTTCCGTGGCCGACCGGGCCTATGTTCTGGAGACCGGCCGTGTTGTCATGGATGGCACCGGTGCCGAGCTGCTGACCAATGAGCGTGTCCGCAGCGCCTATCTGGGCGGCTGAGGCACGGTATATAGAGCAAGCAAAAAAGGACTGTCGCGAACGCGACAGTCCTTTTTTTGCTGTGTCTCACTTGATGCAGGTGGAACAGGGGGTGTAGCCTGCTGCAATGGCCTCGTCGTAGCTGGAGAAGAGGATCTGGTTTTTCTCTGCCGGGAGGTTCGGGCAGGTGGGCAGATGGAACTTTTTGGAGTTCACGTTGCCGATGTAGGTCTGCTGTGCCGTGCTGGATGCCGCCGGGGCGGTGGGGTTCAGCTCGGCGTCGGTGGCGTTCTTGTCGGTGCGGATGGTGTAGTTCTGGCCGTCCGACCCGATGACGACTGTGCCCAGCAGGTCGGTGCGGTAGACGTCCACGCCTGCATCCCGCAGGATGCTCAGGGTCTCCTCATGCGGGTGGCCGTATTTGTTGTTCACGCCGCAGGAGATGACGCCCATTTCGGGCAGGACGGCATTCAAAAAGAGGTAGCTCGTCGAGGTGCTGGAACCGTGGTGGCCCACCTGCAAAACATCGGCCTTCAGGTTGGCCCCGCTGTTCACTAGGTCGCGCTCTGCATCCGATTCCATGTCGCCGGTCAGGAGGAAGCTGGTGGCACCGTAATCTACCCGCAGGACGATCGAGGTGTCGTTCGTCTCACTGTATTGTGCCACCGGGCCCAGCATCGTCACCGTTGCACCGCCCAGCTGCCAGACGGTGCCCACGGCGGGCACTTCGACCTGCAGGCCCTGCTGCTGGGTGTACTTCACAAAATCCTGAAAGCACTTGGTGGAGGCCTCTGTCACCGGGCTGTACACATGATTCGCCGGGAAGAAGGCCAGCGCAGCGGCCAGCCCGCCCACATGGTCTTCATGCGCATGGGAGCAGAAGACGTATTGCAGCTCCTCCACGCCCTGCTTCTGCAAATAGCTGACCACCATGCTGCCGTCGTCCACGTTGCCGCCGTCGTACAGCATGTACTGGCCATCGCACTCCACCAGGACGCTGAGCGCCTGCCCCACGTCGAGAAAGTGCATCCGGAAGCTGTCGGCGGTCTGCACCCCGCTGGATGCCGGGTTCGGGATCACATCGGCGCTGCCGCCCGGAAGGACGGATGCCCCGTCACAGGCCGCAAGGCCCAGGGCCAGCGCAGCGGCCAACGCCAGTGCGGCCAGCCGCCGGAAAGGCTTTCGCCAGAAACTTACTTTTTCCGATTTGTATTTTTCCACGTCGTATTCTCTTTCTGTTGATCGTTTTTCGGCTTATGGCCGGGGGCAGAGCGGGGCGCGAACCGTGCGCCGGGGCTGGGCTGACGTCCGCCCGCACTGCGGTTCGCCGGGGCGGCATGGCCCTGTGGACGGCCCTTGCCCTTGCCGTTGGGGCGGACGGTGTAGGTGCCGTCGTTGTGGATGGTCACCTCGGCGGCCTCGGCTCGGCGGGCCGAGCGCTGGACGGCGCGGCGGCCCTCGGCGGGCACCAGCAGCGGGATGAGGTCCTCGCGGTGGGTCATTTTGAGCGCCTTGATGACCTTTTCGGCGTTGCGCGGCTCGTAATACTGGAGCAGTGCGCGCTGCAGTGCCTTGCCCTCGGCGGTCTTCTCCACGAACACCGGCTTGAGGGTGTAGGGGTCCAGACCGGTATAGAACATGCAGGTGCTCACGGTGCCGGGTGTGGGGTAGAAGTCCTGCACCTGCTCCGGGCGCATGTGGTTCTTGTAAAGGTACTCGGCCAGATAGACCGCGTCGCTCAGGGTGCTGCCCGGATGGCTGGACATCAGGTAGGGCACGAGATACTGCTTTTTGCCCGCCTTTTTGCTCAGCTCGTAGAACTTATCCTTGAACTTGTTGAAGGTCTGGATGGGCGGCTTGCCCATGTAGGCGAGGGTATTGGGGGCGCAGTGCTCCGGGGCAACTTTCAGCTGGCCGGAGACGTGGTATTCCACCAGCTCCTTGAAGAAGGTATCGTCCGGGTCTGCCATCAGATAGTCGAACCGGATGCCGCTGCGGATGAATACCTTCTTGACGCCCGGCAGCTCCCGGACGCGGCGCAGGATCTTCAGATAGTCGCTGTGGTCCACGATCATGTGGGAGCAGGTCGTGGGGGCCAGGCAGTGCTTGCCGCCATTGCACATGCCCCGCAGCATCTGTTCGCGGCAGGACGGGAAGCGGAAGTTTGCCGTGGGGCCGCCGATGTCGTGGATGTAGCCCTTGAAATCCGGCTCGTGAGTCATCCGCTCGGCCTCGGCCACGATGCTGTCGGCACTGCGGCTGGTCACGCGGCGGCCCTGATGCAGCTGGATGGCGCAAAAGTTGCAGCCGCCGAAGCAGCCGCGGTTCTGGATGATGGAGAACTGCACCTCCCGGATGGCGGGCACACCGCCCATGGCCTCGTAGATGGGGTGATACCGGCGGGTGTAGGGCAGGGCATAGACCCGGTCCAGCTCCCAGCGCACCAGCGGCTTTGCCGGGATGTTCTGGACGAGGTACTTCTCGCTCTGCTTCTGGACGATGATCTGGCCGCTGACGACATCCTGATTGTCCATCTGGATGCGGCAGGCCTTGGCGTAGGCGGTCTTATCGGACGCCACCTTTTTGAAGCCCGCGCACTCCACATATTTTTCGGGCAGGTGGTCGAAGTCGGTCAGGTAGCAGGTGCCGTCCACATCGGTGATGGAGCTTACCGGCTCTCCGGCCGCCAGCCGTCTGGCAATGGCAACGGTCTGGTGTTCGCCCATGCCGAAGCTGATGATGTCTGCGCCGGAGTCCTCTGCGATGCTGGGCAGGACGGTGTCCAGCCAGTAATCGTAGTGGGCGAACCGCCGCAGCGAGGCTTCCAGACCACCCAGGATCACGGGCAGGTCGGGGTAGGCCTGCTTGGCCAGCCTGGTATACACGGTGGCGCTGCGGTCCGGCCGGGCACCGCCCTTTCCGCCGGGGGAGTATTCATCCTCGGCGCGGGGGATCTTAGCGACGGAGTAGTGGCTGACCATGCTGTCCACATTGCCACCGCCGATGAAGAAGCCATACTTCGGCTTCCCGAACCGCTTGAAGTCCTCGCAGTCGGTATAGCGGGGCTGTGCCAGTACGCCCACCTTGTAGCCCTCGGCTTCCAGCAGGCGGCTGATGATGGCAGTGCCAAAGCTGGGGTGGTCCACATAGGCGTCGCCGCCCACGACCACAAAGTCCAGCTGCTCCCATCCCCGCGCCTCCATGTCCGCGCGGCTGATGGGGAGAAATTCGGTGTAAATCTGGGAAGAGTTTTCCATAATGCTCCTTTTATTTTATCGTTCGTTCCGTTTCGCTTCTGGATCGCCGGTTTCCCGCTCCGGGGAGAACGGACACGTCAGTGTCTGCGCGGATCATTCATCCGGCTGGTTCATCTGCATTTCCAGCCACTGCTGGCGGCTGATGAGGACAGCGCGGGGCTTGGCGCCCTCGTAGGGGCCGATGATGCCTTTTTGTTCCATCTCGTCCATGATGCGGGCGGCGCGGGCATAGCCCAGCTTGCACCGGCGCTGGAGCAGGCTGGTGGATGCCTGACCGGCATCAATGACCACCTCGACGGCCTGCTTGAGCATCGGGTCGCTGCCGGTCTCCTCGTCGGCATCGGCAGAGGATGCGCCTTTTTTGCCGTCCAGGATGGCGTGTTTTTCCATGGCCTCGATCATGGCCTCGTCGTACTGGACCGTCGCGCTCTGCTTGATGAAGTCCAGCACACGGCTGATCTCCTCATCCCGCACAAAGGTGCCCTGGATGCGGATGGGCTTGGGGGCACCGACCGGCATGAAGAGCATATCGCCCATGCCCAGCAGCTTTTCGGCACCAGCACCATCCAGGATGGTGCGGCTGTCCACCTGGCTGGACACCGCGAACGCGATGCGGCTGGGGATGTTGGCCTTGATCAGGCCGGTGATGACGTCCACGCTGGGGCGCTGGGTCGCGACGATGAGGTGCATACCGGCCGCACGGGCCTTCTGGGCGATGCGGCAGATGGAGTCCTCGACGTCCTTGCCCACGACCATCATCAGGTCGGCCAGCTCATCAATGATAATGGCGATGTAGGGCATCTTTTCCAGCATGGGGTCGGTGGCGGCCAGCTTGTTGAAGGACTTGATGTCGCGGACGTTGTTCTCCGCAAACAGGTGATACCGGCGCTCCATCTCCTGCACGGCGCTGCTCAGAGCGCCCGCCGCCTTTTTCGGCTCGGTGATGACCGGCATCAGCAGGTGAGGGATGCCGTTGTACTCGGCCAGCTCGACCACCTTGGGGTCGATGAGAATGAGCTTGACGTCCTCCGGGCTGGACCGGAACAGCAGGCTCATGATGATGCTGTTGACACAGACGGATTTGCCGCTGCCGGTGCTGCCTGCAATGAGCAGGTGGGGCATCTTGCACAGGTCGGCCACCTGAGCCACGCCGGCGATGTCCTTGCCCAGCGCGATGCCGAGGGGCGAGGTCATCCGCAGGAAGGCCTGGCTCTCGAAGACACTGCGGATATAGACCGGCGTCTTTTTGTGGTTGGGCACCTCGATGCCCACGGCGGGCTTGCCGGGGATGGGGGCCTCCATGCGGACGTCAGCGACGGCCAGGTTCAGCGCGATGTCGTCTGCCAGCGAGGTGATGCGGCTGATCTTGACGCCCGCCATGGGCTGGACTTCATACCGCGTGACCGACGGGCCGCGGGAGATGTCCAGCACACGGGTGCGGACGCCGAAACTTTCCAGCGTGTCCACGAGCTTCTGCGCGTTGGCCTTCAGCTCGTCCTGTGCGTTGGGGTCGCTCTCCTCCGGGGCCTTTTCGAACAGGTCGATGCCGGGGTACTGGTACTGATAGCTCTCCTCAGGCTCCGGCTCCTCGGCCGGGGCGGTGGCTGCCTGCTGCTCGCCGACGGCGGGCTTTTCCATGGCAGCGGCTACCAGCGTGTTGATGTCTTTTTCCTCCACCGGCTCGCTGGTGATGCTGATCCAGCCGTCCTCGTCCGGGGCAGAGCGCATGGCCATCACGTTGTCGGCCATGACCCGCACCGGCACTGAGGGCTCGTCGGTGGTGGGCAGGGTCGGTGTCTGGAAGACTCCGCTGCCGTCGAACGCAGGAGCTTCGGCGGGGTCTTCGTCCACCGGCTGGGCCGGGATGCCCGGCGTTACCACCGGGGCCGGTGCTTCGGGGGCCGCCGGGGCCTCCGGTTTTGCAAAGAAGTCTTCGGCTGCTGTCTCGATGGCATCGGGCACCACCGGCTTCACGATGGGCCGGGGCGCGGGCTTGTGGAGCGGGTCCTGCCCGAAGGTGCCGCCGGGCCCGACGATGAAGGGCTCGATGGGCTCACTGCCGCCCTCGACCACGGGGGTGCTGTCCGGCCCAAGGTCGATGTCAAACGAGGCGCGGGGATGGGGCGTGCCCACCTGCACCGGCGTAAAGGCCGGGGCCTCCTGCGGCTCTGCCGGGGCAGGCGCGGGGGAGGGGGCAGGTGCTTCGTAGCCGAGGGAGTCGTCCACCGGTTCGGGCACGGCTTCGCCCTCCAGCTCTTTGGTCACCTTGTGGCCCCAGCTGAAAATGCCGGACAGCCAGCCCGGCGCTGCAAAGCCGCCTTCCTCGTCCTCTTCGCCGCAAAGGTCCGGCTCGTCTCCGGCTTCCAGCGCGGCCGCTTCCTCCTCGGCCTGGCGGGCGGCCTGCCGCTCGGCACGGCGGGCTGCATTCTGCTCGTAGACGGCCACGCCCTTTTCGTGGGCGCTGCCGCCCAGTTCACATATCCACTGCCACAGTTCGGCGGGGGTGATATCAAAAATGTACAGGCTGGCACAGAGCGCCAGCACCACCATCACGAGATTCGCCGCCGGACGCCCGCAGAGCAGCAGCAGATTGCCGCCCAGCAGGGCACCGATGGCACCGCCGCCCAGCCAGGCATGGACGCCGTTCTGATAGCACTCCGCTACCATGCGGGCCGCCGGGATGTCGGCGGGGATCTCGGAAAAGACGATGACGGTACCGCTGGCAAACACCAGCCCCAGCATCAGCTTGAACATCTGGCCGATGAGGTCTTCGCCCCGTGTGTAGAGGATAGCCAGATAGCAGATCGCTGCGCCCAGCACGAAGCTGCCGCAGCCGAACAGGCCGAACAATACCTCGTGCAGGGCCTTCCAGACCGAGCTGCCCTCCACAAAGGCCAGCACGATGAGCAGCAGGCCCGCAAACAGGGTGCCCAGCCCTGCGGGCATCCGCTCCTGTGCCCGGCTCTTTCTCCGCGCAGGTGCGCGTCTTGCGGTCGTTTTTCGTTTTTTCTTTGCCATCTTTCGTTGCAACCCTGTCTCTTTCTCCCATAGTATTCGATTCTTTCATTTTATCACGACCTATGGAAAATAGCAACGAAAACCCGCTCAGCGTTCGATCTCCCGATACAGCCACGCCAGCGCATCCGAGATGCCGCCCAGCTCGTCGATGAGCTTTTCGCGCACGGCCCGGCGGCCGTCCAGCATGGTGCCCACATCCATGACCAGCTCGCCGGTGCGGAGCATCAGCTCGGTGTAGCGCTTTTCCGAGATGCCGCTGTGCGCCGCCACGAAGCCGGTGATCCGCTCCTGCATCTGTTCGAACCACCGCATCGTCTGGGGCACACCCAGGATCATCCCGGAGTGCCGCACCGGGTGGACGGTCATGGTAGCTGTGGGCACGATGAAGCTCCGCCGGGCGCTGACGGCCAGCGGGATGCCGATGGAGTGTCCGCCGCCCAGCACCACGGCGGCGCTGGGCTTGGAGATGCTGGCGATCAGCTCCGCCAGCGCCAGCCCGGCTTCCACATCGCCGCCCACGGTGTTCAGGATGACCAGCAGGCCCTCCACCGCCGGGTCCTCCTGCACGGCCACCAGCTGCGGGATGACATGCTCATACTTGGTGGTCTTCTGCCCCTGAGGCGCTTCCACATGGCCCTCGATCTGCCCCACCACGGTCAGGCAGTGGATGGCGTGGGGTCCTTTGGTGCGGTAGACGCTGCCCAGATCCTCGATCTGCTCTTTTTCCAGCCGCTGCTCTTCCACCGGGGTGTTTTTTTCGTTCTGCTCTGCCATAAGCCCCTCCTGCTCTGTTTTTTTCAGGGTTCCCGGCGGGTCAAATGATTATGCGGCGGCTAAGATTTCTTAACTTTTGAAAAAATTGCTCTATTTTATTTGACATTCTCCACATCCGCTGTATACTTTAGATAATGAATAAGATTGACAAAGATGTATCATTATTGTGCAAAACTCTTTGAATCTGCCGGAGCGCCACGGTAGGCGCAGAGGACCGGCATCGGATGGATGAAAGGAGAACCACCTATGAACACCCCTGGTAAAGCATCTCTGCCGGTGATCAAACGCCTGCCCAAGTACTACCGCTTTCTGCGGACCTTGAAGAACGACGGCATCACCAGCATCTCTTCCCGCGAACTGGCCGCCCAGATGGGCACCACGGCCTCGCAGGTCCGGCAGGACTTCAACTGCATCGGTGATGTGAACGGCCGTCAGGGCATCGGCTACTCGGTCGAAAACCTGCTCTCCATTCTGGAGAATCTGCTGTTCGGCAACGGCGACCGCCTGCCCACCATCCTCATCGGCTGCGGCCGTCTGGGCAAGGCCGTCAGCCGGTTCATCACCACCGATACCAACGGCTATAAGCTCATTGCCGCCTTCGACAACTCGCCGGACGAAGTGGGCAGGGAGATCAACGGCATCCAGATCCTCCACATCGACCAGCTGGAGAGCTTCTGCGCCGAGCACAAGCCCGAAGTGGCGGTTCTCTGTGTGCCCCGCAGCGGTGCCGAAGAGCTGAGCGGCCGTCTGGTCAGCCTGGGCATCAAAGGCTTCTGGAACTTCTCCCACTACGACCTGTCCGTCCCGTATCCGGAAGTCGTGGTCGAGAACGTCCACCTGGGCGACAGCCTGATGAGCCTGGGCTACCGCCTGCGCAATCAGGACTAAGACTTGTATCCTATTATAAAGCCATTGCACGGTTTCAACCTCTCCGTCATCGCTGCGCGATGCCACCTCTCCTGATGAGGAGAGGCCTTGGCATTGCGTAGAAGTTCATCTCTTCGCCAGAGGCTCTCCTATTAGGAGAGCTGTCGAGCGGATGCGAGACTGAGAGGTTGAATTTTTGTGCCCGATCTAGATAGAGGAGACCTTCATGGCAAAGCTATATTTCCGTTACGGCGCAATGAACAGCGGCAAGAGCACGGCCCTGATGCAGGTGGCGCACAACTACGAGGAGCAGGGGATGCAGGTGCTCATCCTGAAGCCGCAGGTGGACACCAAGGGCGGCGGTGAACTGGTCAGCCGTCTGGGGGTGCGGCGCAAGGCCGACCTGCTCATCCCACCGGAGGCGGACGTCTTTGAGGCCGTCCGCGCCGCCAGCCAGACCCAGAAGCTGGCCTGCGTCCTCTGCGACGAGAGCCAGTTCTTCACCCCGGCACAGGCTGAGCAGCTGTTCATGGTCACGGTAGACCTGAATATCCCGGTCATCTGCTACGGTCTGCGGTCGGACTTCTCGCTCAAGGGGTTCCCCGGCTCCACCCGCCTGCTGGAGCTGGCTCACACCATCGAGGAGATGAAGACCATCTGCACCTGCGGCCGCAAGGCCACCTGCAACTGCCGCAAAGTCAACGGTGAGTTCGTCTTTGAGGGCGAACAGGTCGCCATCGACCTGGAAAACGACGTGCAGTACGTCAGCATGTGCCCCCAATGCTACTTCCGCGAGCGCCGCGCCTTCTACGCTCGCCGGGCCGCGAAATAAAAAAGCGGAGCTTTTCCCGGAAGAAGCATTGCGCTGCGTTCATTTTGCAGCCGTGTTCCCCAAAAAACAGAAAAATTTTTTTCAGCGCTGCCCTGCCGGGCGGCGCTTTTTTCTGCCCGGAACAGACCGTTTCCGACAAGGTAATATATCAGTTGTATCCAACTTCGCGCGTTTATTGCACTATTGATATATCAGTTGACAAATCGGTGGAATCGTCAACGATTTCACATGTTGCATACAACAAAACCACGCAAATTTCCTGATTGGTTACAAAAATATTGCAATTTTGGGAGGTTTCTCCGACTCCTTGCTCCCATTTCTATGCAATCTGTTGAAGTATACATGTTGCACAGTTTTTTCGCTCAAGTTTATTCATTTCGGCAAGGACGTCAAAACCGCGCCAAACACGAGCGCAATATTTGTTCGTTTTTTGCGCGCTTCTCTTCAATTTACATCTTTCTTTTTGTGGTATCTTTTGTTATCATAATTGTATACAACGAGCCTTTTGCAGATAAGGCCGCTGAGCACATGTTTTCTATATATTAGGAGGAGAACGAACAATGAGCAAGGCAATTTCTCGTCGCGATTTCCTGAAGGTCACCGGCGCTGTGGGCGCAGCTGGCCTGCTGGCTGCCTGTGGCGGCAGCTCCAACTCCACCGCAGCTTCCACCGCTTCTTCCGCAGCAGAAGCAGCTTCCGTGGCTGGCCTGAGCAGCGATCCTGTCACCCTGACCATGAGCTGGTGGGGCGGCGAGTCTCGTCACAACGCTTACCAGGAGGCCCTGAAGGCTTTCTCCGCAGCAAACAGCAACATCACCGTCAACCCCACCTTCGCTGCATGGTCCGGCTGGGAGGACACCATGTCCACCAAGTTTGCCGGCGGTGTGGCTGAGGATGTCTGCCAGATCAACTGGAACTGGCTGTACAACTACTCTGCAAACGGCCAGACCTTCATCGACCTGAACAGCGTCACCGATTATCTGGACCTGTCTCAGTGGGATGACGCCAAGCTGGCAGCCTGCAACGTTGCCAATGCACAGCAGTGCGTGCCCGTCGCTATGACCGGCCGTATCTTCTACTGGAACATGACCACCTTTAATAAGGCTGGCATCACCGAGGTTCCCAAGACTCTGGACGACCTGATGAACGCAGGCAAGGCATTCCAGGAGAAGCTGGGCGATGACTACTATCCTCTGCACCTGGGCGCATACGACCGTATGATCCTGATGGTCTTCTACCTTGAGTCCAAGTACGGCAAGGATTGGGCAGACCCCACCACCTCTACCCTGAACTACACCGCTGACGAGATCGCCGAGGGCATCGACTTCATCAAGAGCCTGGTCGATGGCCACGTCATCA
>ENA-UONV01000338-UONV01000338.1-human-gut-metagenome-genome-assembly--contig:-CS4-NODE-338-length-59830-cov-24.450506_pt1 | contig 59830 bp, 38 predicted proteins | sample MGYA00242461_ERZ724008 | MGnify/ENA metagenome assembly ERZ724008 | reverse complement strand
GCAAAATTACAACCTGACTGCAACCTCCAAAATGTGTACTTCAGTTAATGCTTACATAAATTCTATAAAGCTGAAAAACAACGCAACCCCCTGCGGCCGGAAAGGCCACAGGGGGTTGCCGTTATAATGGGGAAGAATTATTTCTTAACAACCTTGACGGAGGTCTGTCCCGGCGCAGAGACGATGTAGACGCCCGAAGCCCAGGAGGTTGCGTCGATTGTGGCTGCACCGTCGACGAGGGTTGCGGAGGCTACCTGGCGGCCTTCGGCGTCGTAGACCTTGACGAGGTCGGCATCACCGCTGACCGTGAAGGAGTCGGTGAACACAGCGGGCGAACATTTCAGGGCGTCGGCGCCGTCGGAAGCGACAGCAGCAATGGCGCTGTTGGCATTCTGGATCACGGTCCAGGTCATCTTCGAAGCGCCGTCGGTGAAGTGGATGTGGCCCGTGCGCTCGGTTTCACCTCCGGGCAGAGCATCGAAGTCTATGAGAACGTTCTGGACCGTCATGTCTGTTTCGGTGCGGCTGACGTGGAGCCAGTCGGCATCGACAATCGGATCCTCAAGACCGCCATAGTAGCAGTAGAGCTGCTTGGTGACCGATCCTGCGGCCGGTCCGACGGTGATTTCACGCGAGTCAGCAATCGGATTGGTGGTAAGGACGGAGTGAGCCACGTAGGGGCAGATCATAAACGAGGTATGATTCTTTCCAGCAGGGAAATATTCGCTGATTTCCTGCCATTTGCCGTCTTTTTGCCAGAGGGATGTACCACCTTCGCCGCGGAATTTGGCAGTGGCGAACGAGACGTAGGTGCGTCCTACGGAATTCTCGCCGTCGGTTGTTGCCTCGCGGAAGGCGGGGATGCCCTCTACAGCAACGATAAACGGCTCGTTGATTACCAGATTCTTTGAAAACTTGAACTGCGTGGGCACCAGACCGGTGGCGGAGGGCTTGTCGAGCTCGAAAACGCTCCAGCTTTCCGTAGTGTCGAGTTTCCGGTCGGGGAGACCGTCGGGGCCAACGGAATAAATGCTTACCGAAATGGGGGCAATCTGGTCGATAAGTTCGCCGGCCTCAGCATGAACGAAGTAGACATTTACGCCGGGAATGAATACCGGAGCCGAGGGAGCGGAAAAGCGCTCGGCATAGGCCGTAATCTTGTAGCGTGCAGGACCTGAACCGGGGAAGATGCCTTCACCGTCCCACACATCGGCAACGCAGATTTCGTCGTCGGCACGCAGATTTGAGGCTTCGCCCTCAAACTCTACGGATACATCGCCTATTGCATTTGAATCGCCGTGACGGTTTCCGACCACGACGCCCACGGGCCAGTCGTGCCGGTAATAGTAGACCACCGTGGCCTCCTTGCCCTCAATTTCCTCAATCTGATTGCTTTCCTCGCTTGTACCGCCGAACATCCAGTGAGTCTCGGTGGGGAAACCCTTTGAGGCGTCGCGGAAAGTGACAGGCACAGCCGGAGCGACCATGAACTTGCCCGTGGCCGAGTAGCGGAATTCAGCGGGAGCGCCGATAACGGCCACAGGTGCCGACCCGGTAACGCCTACGAATGCCGTGCGCGTCACCGTCGACGACAGACCCTCGGCGTCGGTCACAGTAAGCGTTACGTCATACTGCCCGTCGTCGGTATAGTATACGCGGGGCATCTTTTCGGTGGATTCCGAAGGAGTGGCGCCGGGGAAGCTCCAGTGGCGTGATGCTACCTCCCCATCGGTAATGTCGATGAACTCGACGACGTCGCCAGTCTCCACCTCGATATGGTCGATACTCTTCTTGCCGTTAACCTTGATGCCATCGATGGCGAAATCGCCCATGTAGCCGCCCGTACCGAAAGTATCGTCGGTGCCGGGCCCATAGGTAAAGCGGAGTTTCACCGTCTGCCCGGCATATGCATCGAGCGATACGGCCACCTCGTGCCAGCACCACGTCTTGGTCTTGTCGTCGGGATTGCCGCTGTTCCAGATTTCGGTGGAAGTAGCGAAATCGTCGGCGGAGATGCTGATTATGAGGCGGCAATAGTTGTCGTAGTTGAGCGCATAACCTACCCAAGCTTCAAGCGAGCCGTTGTCGGGCACCGTGAAGGCAGGCGACGTAGCCGAGGAAATCTCGCGGCGGAACGTCTGATAGGGGCCATCAACATAAAGCGACTTCACATCGTCGGGGTCGATTGTGGAGAAACTCTTGTCGCCCGAAGCGGCAATCTGCTTTGTGGTCCACGTGACGTAAGAGGTCGGATCTATTGTCCACCCTTCGGAGCCGTTATCGAAATTCTCGCTCCAGGCGGTTACATTTCCCTCTGCCTGACCGGAAACGGAGAAATCCGCCTTGAGAGCCGAGCCCTCGGCGGGGGCAGTAAAAGGAGCGTAATGGCTTGTTGAGAACGATTTAGCTGCAAGCGGCTGAGCGGCCAAGCGCGCTGAAGCCATCGACGGCCGCGGCATCGCCTTGCGGAGGGGCACATCGGCAGCCTCAGTCACGGCGCCGAGACCTGCCAGAAGAAGTGCGGAGGCAATCAGCGTGGATTTCAGATTGTTGTTCATGCTTTATACTTTTTGCTGAATGAAGCCGAGGGCAATAGCCTTCGGCTTCATATATTATTAAATTGTAATTACTTGGCGAACTTGAGCGTCAGCTTCTCGCCGGAGGCTGTGGCGGCTGCCACATAGAGACCGGAAGCGAGAGCGGAAGTGTCGACATGACCGTCGACGGCCTCAGCACGAAGAACGAGCACACCGGCTGCATTGTAGACACTCACCTCTACCCCCTCGGGAGCCTGGATGAAATCAAACGTGCGGCTGTACATCAGCATCCCGTCGCCCTCGGCGGTGACATCCTCCACTCCGGTAAGGATGGTGGTAGCCTCAAGAGAAGCACTGTTGATTTTTGCAGTCCAGGCATTACTGGGCAGACGGACACCAACATGATACGTTCCAGGCTGGGTAACAATGAACGACTGCTCAGCATCCTGACCCCATGAAGAGTCGAAGGTTGCCGTATGTACAAGCCGATGATCATCGGCATTGTTATGATCTGTTGATTTGCTGATATACAACTCTACCGTTTCCGGGTTACGGTAATTATAGCAACTACCGTTGACTTTCACCTTCAACTCGCTATGAACAAGATTTAGCGGAGGCGTAAAAGCCCAGGAATTGTCAGCAATGAAATTACCGGTAAGCGCGCCATCCTTCAACACCCACGTCTTGTTAGGATTATCGCCGGTAAGAGTCCAGAGAGAAGCATTATCTTCATTAAAGCTATCAACTTTATAAGGTAATTCGAGCGGGTTACCAAATTTGAGCGGAGCGGCCTCGGTAATGTCACTCTCTTCAGAACCATTTACAGCCTTAACACCATAAACGTAGTTGCCGAATTCAAGGTCATCACTATCGGTAAAAGGAGAGGACTTAAGACCGGTGGCAATATCCGAACCATTACGAGTTACGGAATAGGTAATGGCATCCGGATCAACATATCCCTCGTTGATGCCAACCGGAGTAGCTTCGAATGCAACCACACGGCCTTCATCAGACATTGTTGCAGTTACCGACGAGGGCTCGACAGGAACATCGGGACCAACCCAGCCTGTTTCTACGGAGGTGGACGGTCCGGCAATTTCGCCAAGATAAGGAGTTATCTTATATGTATACTTGCCGGAGGTCTCTATGGAATTATCAACATAGGATGCTGCCCCGCCGAGAGTCAATCCTTCAGTAATTGTGGCAATTACATCGCTGCCGCGGAGCACCTCTATCTTTGAGATTTCAGTGAGGTCTGTACCGGCGTTGGTCTTAGCAGGATTCGTCCATCTGAGAATGGCAGCCATTGCTCCCTTCTCGGCGGCGGTGGCGGTAAGGTCGGTGACAGCAAGCGGAGAGCATTCGATTTCTGAAAGATTCAAATCATCTACATACACAGTGCGGTAGTCGCTCCCGGTATTCACACACCTGAAAGCCAAATAATATATGCCGTCCTCCGCGACACTAAAGGATACCTTTTCGGCCGAGCCATATGTAGAGGATGCTGTTGCCTTATGCAATTCGGTTTGAAGGCCCGCCACTGTCGGCTCTTTACCCAAATATAGACTAACATCTTTGGTGGGGGTATAATATGAGAGTGAGGGAGTGAAACTGAATTCATAAGGTACTCCGGCTTTAAGCCGGACTGGAGGAGTCGCAGCCCAAGCATCGGCCGGACCTCCATAAAGACCTAATTTGCTGCTGGTAACCGACCAATCCTTTGATGTTTCGTCGCTATGGAATAAAGTCCAGAAATTAATCGTGGCCGAAGACGAGAAACTTTCAGTATAAGGAGCTTCCAGAACACCCTTAACTGTTACTTCATTGGATTTAGCTCCGGAGTAGCTATAGGATCCGCCATTGTATGAGGCATATATGGTATAGGTATATACGTCGAAAGGATTAACTTCATCGGTAAAAGTTGTTTCAGTGATATCCTCGGCAACTGTTACAGAGGTAGTCTTGATTTTGCCGGCACGGCTAACGCGATACTTGACCTTAGTCAAATCAATCCAACCGCCGTTTGAACCCTTAGGAGTTTCCCAAGACAAACTGATTTTGGTTTCACTACCATCAACAAGCGCTGCACTAAGAGAGGGTACAGTTCCGACCTTTTCGTCCATTCCAATCCAATCAGATTGAACCTTAGCAGGCGATGCCTGAGAATCGCCATTTACATCGAAAGGAACAACAGCGTAATAGTATTGTCCGGCCTTTTCTAATGTAGTATCATCCCAAGAGCTTACCGCCCCCGGGGTTCCACCCGTATACGTACCTATAAGCGTTGATGAATTTAAAGAAAAATACGAACTTGTGCCACGGTAGATTTTTGCACCGGAAATAGAAGTAAGTTCGGCGTCGTTATCTAATTTAGTCGGCATAGTCCAGCTTATAGTAGCTTTCAGTTCACCCTCAGGAGCTGCTTTCGCAGTCACATCAGTTACAGCAAGTGGATGAGGACGGACTATTTCAATTTGTAATCCTCTAAAATAAACTTTCCAGCGATTCTCAATAGAATAGCACTGAATGGCAAAATAATATTCACCATCGGCCGAAGGTATAAACGTTCCGCCACGCCAATCATATGAATTCGAGGCCAAATTCTCATCAAAATAGAATTTATTTTGAGATAAAGCCTCAATACTATTTGCCGTAGCAGCATAAAAAGCTATTCTTTCTTTTGTGTTGCTGTTGTATGTTTTAATATCACCGGTAATTTTATATGTTTCACCTGCTTTAAGTTCTACAGGGACTTTGGAAATAAGCCAGTCATCGGCAGCATTAGTCCTATGATAAGAATAAACCACAGCATTATCAGAGGAACTATACGCCCATGTCGTTTCGTCCCCGGCCCCATCGTTGTTATTATCAACGATTGACCAGTTGGCATTCAATTCCGCTTGCGTACCGCAGGGGATTTCGCATGGGGGAGTAAAATCTGCTGCAGAAAGCGTCGTAGAAGCCGCTGCAGAGGCCATACATAAGGCTAAGAGTAAATGTTTTTGCATAATGACTGATTGTATGTAATTTTCTATTGTGTACAAATTATTGAAACTCAAACATATGCTTTCGCAGGATATGCTGCCCAAGCAATCCGTAGAATCGGCACATTGTCGCAAATAAGCAACCTTTTGAAAGCAAAGTGAACGCAAATTTACAAAATATTTGTCATTTTTCTACAAATTAGCCCATTTATTCGCCCCAAAGCCTAATTTTTCAGAAAAGAAGGGGAGTAACAGGAGCACAGCAACGACGGGAGGCCATCCGGGCGACGGGGAGGTCAGGAGGGATATTCCCGATTTAACGTGATTTAGCCGGATTAAACATGCTTAAGCCCAAAATAAAAGGCGCGACACCATCCGGATGAATTAAAAACACGACGCCCCGCTACAGACGCATGGATGCTAAACGAGCTTCCATAGCAAGGCGTCTGTTCTTTTCGCAGCCCGAAAAGAACCAAAGACTGAGGACGCAAGTTGCGTTCTTTTCGCAGGCCGAAAAGAACCAAAAGGCCCAGAGGCGCGGAGAAAAGCTTTTACGGCGAGGACGACCGCGCTGCGGCTGAGCGGCAGAACTCGCTGCGCTCAGACACTGCCGCTCCGAGACGCCGCAACTTTGCAGCTGCCTCGCCTGCTTTTCTCAGGGCGCCGCCATCCGGACGGAAACGGCGAGCTGAAGCTCGCTCACAGAACGACCTTCGGGAATCTGTGGAGGGCTTCGAGGGGAGGCGAGGCTTAGGAGGTGCGAATTATTTCGCACCTTACGCATTCGGCGTAGGCCGCAAATGCTTCCTGAAGATAATTGTCATTAGCGCTGCGCGAACGCGTGAGGTGCGAAATGATTCGCACCTCCTATGGGCGCTGACAGACGCAAGTAAGGGCTTAATAGGGAGGCGAGGCCAGAAGCCGAGACTGCCGGAAGGCAACAAGGAAGGCGGCGGATCGGAATACCGACCCGCCGCCTTTTGGGGAGATATCTCTATCGAGAGAATGTAGTGATTTATTCGCTGATGGTGCAGACGCTCACGCGGTTCCAGTTGTTCTCCTGGAAGAGGTCGCCGATGCCCATGCCTTCTGCCTTGACGCGGTCGGAGGCAATGCCATAGCGCTTAACGAGCTCTTTCTTGACAGCCTCGGCGCGACGCTCGGCGAGCTTCTTATTGAAGGCTGCGGAGCCATCCTTCGAAGCGTAACCCTTGACGGTAACGGTAGCCTTGCTGTTTTCCTTAAGCTGATCGGCCACCATAGCGATGTTGGGCTGCTGGTTGGGGGCGATGTAAGCGGAACCGCAGTTGAAGAATACGTAGCGGATGTTGTTGAGGTCTTTCACGACTTTCTCCACAACGGCGGGACGACGGTTGCAGGCGTCGAGCTGAGCCTGGAGGTCGGCGAGCTGAGCGAGCAGGGCGGCATTATTTGCGCCACATGCGTCGAGCTGGCTGCGGAGGTCGTTGATCTGGGCGTTGAGGGCGTCGACTTCAGCCTGGTCGTAGGGACGAACGATGGTGAAGTGGTGGGTGCCGTTGGAGTTGCCGAAGTGGTAGGTGATACCGGCCTCGAGTTCGAGATAACCGTAGTTGCTGTCGTAACCGGCGGCATAGCCGAGGATGTTCTGCTCGGGGTTGGCGTTCATGTTCCAGAGGTATGCGGGCTTGATGGAGAGGGTCCATGCCTTGGCCTCGCCGAGGTTGAAGTTGAAGTTCATGCCTACCTTGGTGGCCCAGGAGTTACCGTCGTTGATGCCGGAGGTGTGGGGGTAGTAAGCGTGGAGCCAGCCTGAACCGGCCACGAGCTCAAGCTCGAAGAGGCGGGGAGCGCCGGTGTAGCCTGCGAAGGCATTCATGAGGTTAACGGCGCCGAAAACGCCTACATACTGATGGTCGAACCAGTTGCCGGAGCGGACGCCGGCCCAGCTGGAGGTGTTGATGGTCCATTCACCCTCTACGCCGAGGCCGAATACGGGGGTAATCTGTTTGCGGAGTTCAGCACCGATGATGCCGCGGGCATCGTTCCAGAAACCATTGTCCTCAACGGTTTTCGACGAGAGAACTGCTCCACCCTTGAGGGTGAACGACCAGTTGTCGGTGAACTTGCTGCCGGCCACGGTGGTCTGTGCCGAAGCGGCAACAGTGCTTAATGCGATGGCTGTAAGAAGAATAACCTTTTTCATAATGAATCAATTGTTATGTTTGGGAGCAAAGTTAACTCTATTTTAACAATCTTCCAAATTGATTTTAACTTATTTTCTTGAAAAACATGTCTTTTTTACTGAAATCACGAAGAAAAACAGAAAATCGGACACCGGAGGGATGGGTGCGGGAATTCTTCGGGTTTCTGATTTGTTAACATTTCGCAACAGGAATTAGTTCATGCCAAAGGGAGTATACTCCGGATGGCAATATTTAAGAGAGAGAAGCGTTAGAATATATAGGCGTGCGGGGCGCGATGCAGCCATGGAGCAGGATCGCCTTTCACACGTACGGAACACGACTATGCGAAAAAACAGCGCAACAAGATTAAGGCGCCTGCTCACTGCCGGGATATGGGCTGTGCTTTTCGTGGCCTTAGCGGCCGCGACGGCGCTTTCGTCGTGTTCTCCGAAGAAGAATACCGCGGCTACGCGTAAGTATCAGGAGTTTATAACACGCTACAACATTCACTACAATGGCGACACGCACTACAAGGAGACACTTGCAGAGATGGAGTCGACCTATGAGGACGACTACTCGCTTCCTCTTGTGATACATCCGGCAGCCGCACGAGCCAACGAGAAGGCCCCGCAACCCTCGGGCAATTTCGACCGCTCGATCGAGAAGGCCCAGAAGGCCATACAGCTGCGCTCCATCAAGAAAAAGCCGAAAAAACAGGCAGTGAAGAGCGGCGACGCCAAATACAAGGCATGGATGCGCCGCGAGGAGTATAATCCCTTTATCCACAATTCCTGGATGATGATGGGCCGCAGCCAGTATATGAACGGCGATTTCCTGGGGTCGGCGTCGACTTTCTTCTATATCTCCAAGCACTTCTCATGGCTTCCGGCCACGGTGGTGGAAGCCAAGCTATGGCAGGCACGCTGCTACTGCGCCCTTGACTGGCTTTTCGAGGCCGAAAACATCCTGACGCGCGTAAAGCCCGACCAGCTGACATCGAAAAAGATACGCTCGCTCTACTACTCCACGTATGCCGACCTGCTGGTAAAGCAGAAGGAGTATGAGAAAGCCATCCCGATGCTCACGGAGGCTGTAAAACTTGCCACGAAAACCCAGAAACCGCGCCTGAACTTTCTTCTTGGGCAGGTATACACCCTTGCGGGCGACAAGGAGCAGGCCTACAAGGCATTCAAGAAAGCCGCCGGAAGTTCGAGCACGAGCTACCGCGCCCAGTTCAACGCCCGCATCAAGCAAAGCGAGGTATTTACCGGCACAGACATCATGCCCGAGGTGAAGGCTCTCAAACGCATGGCCCGCTACGACCGCAACAAAGAATATCTCGACCAGGTATACTATGCCATCGGCAATCTCTACCTCTCGCGCGGCGACACCACCAACGCCATTGCAAACTACGAGCTGGCGGTGGAGAAGTCCACCCGCGGCGCTATCGACAAGGCCATCGCCCAGATAACCCTCGGCGCCCTGTATTACGACCGCCATCTCTACGCCAAGGCCCAGCCCTGCTATTCGGAGGCTGTGCCGCTACTGCCGGAGTCGTGGCCCGACCTGGCCACGCTGCGGCGCCGCAGCGATGTGCTCGACGAGCTCGCACTCTACTCGCAGAATGTGGAGCTGAACGACTCGCTGCTGCGCCTATCGGCCATGACGCCCGAACAGCAGCGCGCCGTGGTCGACAAGATAATCGAGGAACTCAAGAAAAAAGAGAAAGAGGAGGCCGACGCGGCTGCCCGCGAGGAATTCCTCGCCAACCGCGACGCCATGGGCCAGGGGCTGCAGAGCAATACCGCGCCTCAGACCTTCACGATGAACAACGGCGACGATTCGTGGTACTTCTATAACACTGCCACAAAAAACGCCGGACGCACCCAGTTCCAGCGCAAATGGGGCAACCGCAAGCTGGAAGACAACTGGCGCCGTCGCAACAAGGCATCGTTTGACTTCAACGACTTCGGCGGCGACAACGCCGACGCCGAAGGAGAAGACACCGAACAGAGCGAGGAGACCGAAACCAACGAGCAGGAAAAGGCCGACGCCGAAAAGGAAAACGACCCCCATTTCCCTGAATATTACCTCAAGCAGATTCCCAAGACCGACGCCGAACGCCAGACGGCCAACGACATAATCCAGGAAGGGCTCTACAACATGGGGGTAATCCTCAAGGACAAGATGGAGGACTTTCCGGGCGCCGAGTCGGAATTCAACCGCCTGCTCAGCCGCTATCCCGACAACATTTACCGACTCGACACCTACTACAACCTCTACCTGATGTATGTGCGTCAGGGCGACACGGCGCGCGCCGAGCATTTCCGCAACCTGATTCTGACCGACTTTCCCGAATCGAGCTACGGCATGGCCATGCGCGACCCCGACTACATCGGCAATCTGCGCCGCATGATGGACGAGGAGAACCGACTCTACGACGAGGCTTTCGAGGCATACGCGGCCAACGACAACAGCCGGCTGCACCGGATTTACCAGCGTGTGCGCACCGATTTCCCGCTTACGGCGCTCATGCCGAAATTCATGTTTCTCGAAGCCCTCGCCCAGGTGACCGACCGCAACACGGAGGGATTCAAGGCTACCCTTATGGAGCTGCTCGAGCGCTACCCCGACACCGACATCACCCCCTACGCATCCGCCTACCTCAAAGGGCTGGCCCAGGGGCGCGAACTGCAGACTCAGGCGGCCAACATGCGCGGCATGGTGTGGGACATCCGCCTGAGCAACGATTCCATTGCCGGCGATGCCGAGGGCGAACTCGAATTCGACCTCGACCCGCAGACGCAGCAGTACCTCATATTGCTCTATCCCACCGACGAAATTTCGGCCAACGGACTTCTGTATGAGGTGGCGCGTCACAACTTCGGCTCATTTGTCGTGAAGGATTTCGACCTGGAGCAGATGAACTTCGGGCGCCTCGGCCTCCTTATAATAAAAGGATTCGACAACGTGGAGGAGATAAACCATTACCGCAAGGTGATGGCCGCCAGCCCGACACTGAAACTGCCGCCGCAGGTAAGACCCGTAGTGATTTCCGCCGCCAACTTCGACACGCTCCTGCAGAACGGCCGTTCCTTCGACGACTATTTCCGCTACATGCGCGACAAGACCTACCGCGACACCGAGGAAGCCGTGCTGCCTCCCGAAGTGTTCGGCCCGTCGGAAGGTCTCGACCCGGAGGAAACCGCAGAAGAGACCGGTCCGCTCTACGAGACGGAGGAGACCACGACAGAAGGCACGGAAGAAGAGCCGAAAGAAAAGCCGGAGGAAGTCATCCCTGAGCCTCAGCCCGACACCGAGGAGCTCCCCGAGGCGAAGCCTGAAACACAACCGGAAAGCAAGCCTGCAACGAAGCCTGCGGCTAAACCCGAAGCCAAGCCGGAGCAGAAGCCCGCGGCCAAACCGGCGCCGAAACCCGTACCCAAGCCTGCTCCAAAGCCCAAGCTGCCCGACTACGAGCCCGGCTCGGAAGGCGACGACCCCCTGCTCGACTGAACGCATCATCAACCCGCTAACACATCAAAACCGCAATGGCAACCACGATACTCTGGGCCGACGACGAGATCGACCTGCTCAAACCCCACATAATGTTTCTCCGCTCGAAAGGCTACGAACCAGTAACGGTGAACAACGGCCACGACGCCCTCGAGCTCGTGGAGTCGCGCCATTTCGACATGGTAATTCTCGACGAGAACATGCCCGGTCTTACCGGACTTGAGACTTTGCAGCGTATCAAGCAGATAGCGCCTCAGACGCCCGTAATCATGATCACCAAGAGCGAGGAAGAGAACATCATGGACCAGGCTGTAGGCAACAACATTGCCGACTACCTGATCAAGCCCGTGAATCCCAACCAGATACTTATGTCGATCAAGAAGAACCTGCATAGCGACAAGCTCGTGAGCCAGACGGCTACCACAAACTATCAGCAGGAATTCGCATCAATCGGCATGCAGATCAACGACGCACGCACCATAGGCGACTACTATGCCCTATATGAGCGTCTGATCGGCTGGGAGATGCGTCTGGCATCGGCCGACAGCGCTATGGCCGACATGCTGCGCATGCAGAAGGCCGAGGCCGACAACGCCTTTTATAAATTCGTGAAGCGAAACTACGCCGATTGGATAGCAGCCCTCCCCTCCACTCTCTCGTCGGGCAAACCATATCCCGAAGGCGAGGAGCGGCCGATGCTCAGTCCGGAGATATTCCGCAACACGGTGTTTCCACTTGTAGAACAGGGCGAAAAGGTATTTTTCATCCTGATCGATAACTTCCGCCTCGACCTCTGGCTTACGATAAAGCCTCTGCTGGCCGAGTATTTCACCTTCTCGGAAAGCCTCTACAGTTCAATCCTTCCGACGGCCACGCAATATGCCCGCAACGCCATCTTCTCCGGCCTGATGCCTATCGATATCGCCCGCCTCTTCCCCCACCTCTGGGTCGACGAAGACGAGGACGAGGGGAAAAACCTCAACGAGAGCGAGCTGGTGCAGACCCACTTCGAACGGTTCCGCCGCCAATGCAAATTCAGCTACCACAAAATCAACGATTCGGCCGGAGGAGAGAAACTGCTGCGCGACTTCCGCAACCTCAGCGGCAACCAGCTGAACGTGATCGTGCTGAACTTCATCGACATGCTCAGCCATGCCCGCACCGAGAGCCGCATGATACGCGAGCTGGCAGGCACCGACGCCGCCTACCGCTCGCTGGCCGAATCGTGGTTCCGCCACTCGCCCGCGCTCGAGATTTTCAGGCGCATAGCCGAAAGCGGCGCGAAAGTGATTGTGACCACCGACCACGGCACCATCCGAGTGGACAACCCGCTGAAAGTGGTGGGCGACAAAAACACCAACACCAACCTCCGCTACAAAGTGGGGAAGAACCTGGCTTACAACAACCGGCAGGTGTATGAAATCAAGAAACCCCAGGAATTCGGCCTCCCCTCGCCCAACGTGAGCTCGACCTACATCTTCGCGGGCAACAACGATTTCTTCGCCTACCCCAACAACTACAACTACTACGTGCAGTATTACACTGATACCTTCCAGCACGGCGGCATCTCGCTCGAAGAGATGATAGTGCCGCTGGTAGTGCTCACGCCGAAAGAATAACCCCTACAGGACAACAAAAACCTAACCGAACATGAAGATAGAAATACCCAACCGCGAGGCCCTGCCTCAGGCAGCCAAAGAATTCGCCGCACAGATGGGCGACGAGACCGTCTACGCCTTCTACGGCGAAATGGGCGCCGGGAAAACAACTTTCATAGGCGAGTTATGCCGCGCCCTGGGCGTGGAGGACGACCTCGCCAACTCCCCATCGTTCTCGATAATCAACGAATACCGTTCGGACACCACCGCCGAATTGATCTACCACTTCGACCTCTACCGGCTGGAGAATATCGACGACGCCCTCGAAATCGGCGTGGAGGATTATTTCGACTCCGGAGCGCTTTGCCTGCTCGAATGGCCCGAACGCATCGAAGCCCTGCTGCCCGACGATACCGTGAAGGTGCACATCACCGTAAATCCCGACGAATCGCGCACGCTCACCATTGAGAAGCCCGAATAACTTTCCGGCGCAGAGCGAAACCACAAAAAGAAGCTGAAAGATGATAAAGGAACTCGAAAGCGTAGCATCTACCAACACGTGGGCCAAGGAAAACGCCGCCCAACTGCTCCACGGCGACGTAGTGGTGACCCACAACCAGACCTCGGGGCGCGGCCAGCGCGGCTGCCATTGGGAGGCCGAGCCGGGCAAGAACCTCACTTTCTCGCTATATCTCCAGCCTACGGAGGTTGCTCCCGACCATCAGTTCATGATTTCCGAGATAGTGGCTCTGGCAGTGGCCGGAACCGTGGAGCGTGCGCTTGCCGAGGCCGTAGACTCCGACCGCGTGGCGGTAAAATGGCCTAACGACATCTATGTGGACGACCGGAAAATAGCAGGCATCCTTATCGAGCACACCCTCCAGGGGAATACAATCAGCCAGACAATAGCCGGTGTGGGGCTAAATGTAAACCAGACGGAATTCGTAAGCGACGCTCCCAATCCGGTGTCGCTCGCCCAGCTCGCCCGCCATGAATATCCGCTCGCCGGACTGCTTATGGAGATCTGCAACGAAGTGACCACACGGCTTGCGGCTCCCGACCCCGCGGCAATTCACGCCGAATTCAAGCACAAACTCTGGCGCAACGACGGCATGCCCCACCCCTTCACTCTTCCCGACGGCACCCCCTTCGAGGCCACCATCGAGAATATTGAGCCCGACGGACGCCTGCTGCTCAGGCGCGTAGGCGCCGAACAGCCCGAAGCCTATTTCTTCAAGGAAGTGGCCTTCACATTGTAAAACAGAAAATAATTCAGCCCTATGGAACCGGACATCGATGCCGGAGCCACAGGGCTGAAAAAGTATTATGTAGTTATCCGATTATCAGGCGGGAACATCGCCGAAACGGTTGGGATACTGCTCGGAGGGCTGACAGCACCACACGATCCACAGAATCCAGCCTACAACGGGGATAAAGCAGATGAACCACCAGCCGCCACCCTTGCCTATGTCGTGCATGCGGCGCCAGCAAACGGCCAGCTGAGGAACAATGAATGCCAGACCAACCAGGCCGGAGATAATCTGACCGACCATACCGAACCGGTTGAGAATTCCCTGGAAACATCCTACAATAAACATAAAGAGGATAAACCACCAGTACTCCGCACGGCTTGCGCGGCCCTTGAAATCGGCATACTTGTTAAGACAGATCTGAATGGCCTCGCCGAATCCGATATACGGACGCTGAGGCATGGGGTTCTGCATCGGAGCCCCCTGCTGTTGGAAGTTTTGTTGCATGATTACAAAAATTTTGAGTATGTTTGCACGTTGAAAACGGATGAATGCTTCCCTCGCCTCGGCTACGGAAGATATTGAAGTTATTTAAACTTTTTCTTCAACCACGACGACAAAGGTAAGCCATTTATTCGGTTTCCACAACAAAAAGAAATACTACCCAGCCTAACGCCTCCGCCAAATGAGATTCATCGCATCGTTCGTAGCCTTACTTATCGCCGGGATGGCCGCAGCCTCACCGGTTGCCTCCGATACCACCGCCACAGTGCGTTCCGACCAGTCGGTGGGACTCGTATTGAGCGGAGGGGGAGCCAAGGGTATCGCCCACATCGGTGTAATCCAGGCGCTGGAAGACAACGACATACCCATCGACTTCGTGGCCGGCACGTCGATGGGCGCTATAGTAGGCGGTCTATACGCCTGCGGATATACGCCGGCAGAGATGATGGAGCTTCTGCAGTCGAAGGGATTCGGGATGTGGTCGACAGGCACTATCGATCCGAACCTCACATATTATTTCCTTCAGCAGAGGCAGACTCCGGCGTTCGCCCATCTTAACGTGAATATCGGCCGCCGCGACTCCACTGCCTCCGCCGGCATCATGCCGTCGAGCCTGATTTCGCCGCTTCCGATGAATTTCGCATTCATGGATCTTTTCGCCGCCTACACGGCGCAATGCGGGGGCGACTTCAACCGGCTGTTCGTGCCGTTCCGCTGCGTGGCATCGGATGTGACCCACAAGCACAAAGTGGTTTGCCGCAGCGGAATGCTCAGCGACGCAATAAGGGCATCGATGTCGTTTCCGGCAGTATTTCTTCCGATCAGCATCGATGGGGTGGAACTTTACGACGGAGGCATCTACGATAATTTTCCCGTCGACGTGATGCGCGAGGATTTCGCCCCGTCGATAATGATAGGAGTCGACGTGCATTCCGAAGACGCCGAACCGTCCAGTAGCATAGTCAGCCAGCTGGAAAACATGATAATCCAGAACAACGACTATTCCCTCCCGCCCGACGAAGGGATAAGAATCCATATCGACGTGAGCCGCTTCTCGCTGCTCGATTTCGGGAAAGCGCGTGAAATCTATGCCATAGGCTATGCACGCGGCCTTGAGATGATGGATTCGATACGCTCGCGCGTGTCGTCGCGGATTCCGCAGCCCACCCGACAGCTGCGACGCGACGTATTCAAATCAGCCTCACCCTACGTAAGATTCGACTCGGTGCATGTGGAAGGCGGCACACGGCAGCAGAACGAGTACATCAAACGCATCTTCGAGAGCTCTCGCCATAAAGCCGATACATTCGGCATAGAAGCAGCCCGTCTGGCCTACTACCGTGCCCTGACGCCCGGACGCCTGCGCAACCTCTTTCCGCAGGCCCACTACAATCCGTCGACGGGGCTATTCGCCCTCGACCTTACGGCCGACGTAAAAAACAATTTCTCGCTCGGTGCCGGCGGCTTCCTCACCTCAAGCGTCAACTCGATGATATTCGTCTCGGCCAACTATCGCAGCATGGCCGCCAATTCGTGGGCCACAAGCCTCATGGGATGGATCGGTCAGAGCTATATGGCGGCTCAGGCCGACGTGCAGATGCTCTTCAGCCACACCCGGCCTTCGGCACTCGAGCTGCAGGCTGTAGTGAGCCGACAGAAATACTACGAGAACGACCGCCTTTTCTACGAGGACAATTCCCCCGCATTCGTGAGCCATCTCGACATGTTCGGACGGCTGAGCTACGCCTATGCCGCCGGACGCCGCGGACGGCTGAGTATCGGTGTGGGAGGCGGACGCGCCCTCAACCGATTCTATGCTCCCGATCCTGCGGATCTTCCGCTCTCGTGGAGGGAAGAAACACGCATGAACCTTGCCCAGGCGCTGCTGCGCTTCGACTACAACACCCTCGACAATCAGAGCTATCCCCGTTCCGGCGCCAATATTCGCCTGACGGCCATGCAGACCGTCGGAAAATACCACCACACCCTGCGACGCTTCCGCGAACGTGTGGGCCAGGAGGAATTCTACTACTCAACCGGCCAGCACTGGGGTCAGGCTGAGCTTCAGGCCGATAAATACTTCGGACTTGGCAGCCGCTTCGCCTTAGGCACCTCTGTCGATGTGCTCGTCTCCAACCGGCGGCTGCTTAACACGTATTATGCTTCGGTGGTAAATGCCCCGGGCTACACACCATTCAGTTCAATGGAGGATCTGTTCAACAAGACGTTTCATGCCAACTCGTTTGCCGCCGTAGGACTGACACCGGTCTGGACGCCGCTCCAACGTGCTCAGGTGCGTCTGGGGGCGCACATGTTCATGCCGTTCCGGGCCATCGAGCCCGACGAGGAGGGTGGAGCCCGCCACGGCGACTGGTTCTCCGACCCGCAGTTTCTCGGCGAGCTCGACCTGGTCTACAACCTCCCCTTCGCCTCACTATGCGGCTATGTCAACTACCTCTCGGGGAGCAGCGCCCGCTGGAACGTCGGCCTCTCATTCGGCCTCTATTTCACCGCCGCCACCTTCCTCCGCTAACCACTCCATAGAGGAGACATTTTCTAAGAATTTACAGGTTTCAACCCTATATATCAGAAAATTGTTGTAACTTTGTACAGACAAACATCATAGGAATCAGAATATGGCACGACCGATTAAAGAAACGCCTGTTCTTACAGGCAAAGACGCTGAGAACTTCGCCCGAAGGATGGCGAATCCCGCTCCCGTCAGCGATGCTGAGAAGGAAGCGGCTAGAAAAGCGTATGAGGCATTCAAGGCCATAAGCACATTTCCCATGTAATTATGGACTTTGATAAATTCACCTTCCGGCAACTGGACGCCGGAACTACCATAAAGTCATTCGATTGCGGCGACGCAGATTTGAATGACTTTTTATTTTCAGACGCCAGCAACTATTATAAGTCGATGATGGCACTGACAAGAGCGAGACACATATGTCTATTATCTATCGGAGGCACAATTTAGGGAGGGATTGCGGCGTTATATATAGAAGCGCGAAACAAAATCATTTTGCGTGATATAAATCTAAATTGCGCGAAACAGGCAAGCGAACCGAAATTGCGCGAAACAAGCAAATATCCAGAGATGCGATACCTTCACGATATTAAATCCAGGCTGGCGGCAGGGATTCTCCTGCTGATGGCTGCGGCCATGCTCGGCGGATGCCGCGGCGCCAAGCTCTCGGTTGCCAACGAGCAGTTCGAACGTGGCGAATACTTCGAGGCCCAGAAAACCTACCGCAAGGTCTACAACAAGCTGACCAAGCGCGAACAGCGCCCCCAGCGCGGCGCCGTGGCCTATCAGATGGGACTCTGCTATTCCAAGCTTGGCATGTCGGCCCGCGCGGCCTCTGCCTACGGCAACTCGCTGCGCTACGGCTGCCCCGACTCCACTGCCCTTCTCTATATGGGTCAGGCCCTGCAGGCCGAAGGGAAATACGCTCCGGCTCAGAAGGCCTACGAAGAGTTCATCGCCAAGGTGAAATCCGAGCCCGAGACTCAGGAGAACGCCACAAAACGCCGTCAGCTTCTCGCCCAGGCCGACAACGGATTGGCAGGATGCCGCTTCGCGCTCGCGCAGAAAGGGCATCCCACCCGCTACGTGGTGAAGAACGCAAAACTATTCAACTCACGCCGCGCCGACTTCGCGCCGATGTTCATAGATCCACAGAGCGAGGACGTACTCTATTTCACCACCACCAACGAGAAGGTGACCGGTACCAAAAAGAGCGAAATCACCGGCATGAAAAAGGGCGACATCTGGATGACCCGCAAGAACGAAAAGGGCGAATGGCAGCGCCCCGAGACGGTGGAGGGGGAACTCAACACCGAAAACGACGAGGGCGTAATCAGCTTCACCCCCGACGGCCAGACCATGTATCTGAGCCGCGCACGCCGCGAGCCCAACGCCCATACAGGCGTGGAAATATACACCTCCCAGCGTTCCGACGCCAAATGGAGCGCCCCGGTGAAATATGAAATCACCGCCGACACCATCTCGAGCTACGGACATCCCGCCGTGTCGCCCGACGGCAAATGGCTCTATTTCACCAGCGACATGCCCGGGGGCTCGGGCGGTAAGGATATCTGGCGCGTCAACATCCAGGAGCGTGTCGGCTCGCTCGAAAACCTCGGGGAATTCATCAACACCCCCGGCGACGAGATGTTCCCCTACGTGCGCACCGATTCGCTGCTCTACTTCGCCTCCGACGGCCATCCCGGCTTCGGCGGTCTCGATATCTTCAAGGCCACTCTTACACCTTCGGGGGGATGGAAGGTGGAGAATATGGGCGCGCCGATGAATTCGGCCGCCGACGATTTCGGCATAACGTTCGGCAATGGTGAAAGCGGATTCTTCAGCTCCAACCGCACCGACGGACGCGGCTACGACCACATTTACTCGTTCGTGCTCCCCGACCTCGAGATATGGATCTCGGGATGGGTACTCGACAAGGACGAGGAACCCGTGCCCAACGCCGTAATCCGCATCGTGGGCAACGACGGCTCCAACCAGAAGGCCGTGGCCAAGCCCGACGGCTCGTTCCGCTTCCCGCTTCAGCGCGGCATCAGCTACGTGATGCTCGCCGGCGCCAAAGGCTACCTCAACGCCAAGCAGGAATTCACCTCCGACACAGCCGAGGAGGATGCCGAATACGGCGTGGACTTCATCCTGGCCTCCATTCATAAGCCCGTCGTGGTCGACAACATATTCTACGATTTCGACAAGGCCACGCTGCGCCCCGAGTCGAAGACCGCACTCGACGAGCTTGCCCAGGTGCTCCGCGACAATCCCAACGTTACCATCGAAATGGCATCGCACACCGACCGCATGGGCACCGACGAATATAATATCGATCTCTCCGGGCGCCGCGCGAAGTCGGTTATCGATTACCTTATATCCGTTGGAATCAAACCCGACCGCCTGCAGAGCCAGGGCTACGGCGAAAGCCGCCCGAAGACCATCACCAAGAAGCTCGCACGGCTCTATCCGCAGTTCAAGGAGGGCGACGTGCTCACCGAGGAGTATATCCTGGCTCTCCCCGAGGCCGACCAGGAGGTAGCCGACCAGATCAACCGCCGCACCGAGTTCCAGGTGCTCTCCATCAACTACCAGATGTATTGACCCACACGCAGGAATAGAAACTCTAACGGCATGAAATTCACCACCGAAGTCGAGATTGAGCCGTCGGCCTGGAAAATTGCCCATGGCGAGACTGTATGGACCATCGGCTCCTGTTTCGCCGACAATCTCGGTTCGAGGATGGCCGACCGTCTGCTCCGCGTGTGCGTCAATCCTTTCGGGGCGCTCTACAATCCCGCCTCGATAGCCACTGCGCTCCGCGCCGCCATCGACGGTCGCGTCTACACCCCGAAGGAAATGGTCGAGAGTCAGGAGATGTGGCACTGTATGGACTATGCCACCACGCTCTCGCGCCTTACGGCCGAGGAAACTGCCGAAGCTGTAAACGCCCTCGTTACATCCCTCCACGCCGAACTGCCCCGCCTCGAGGTGCTGATGGTTACGTTCGGTTCCACCCACGTATTCACCGACCTCTCCACTGGCTGCATTGCCGGAAACTGCCACAAACTATCGGCAAACCGCTTTGCCGAGCGCGACCTGAGCATCGACGAAATCGTGGAGGAATGGACCGCACTGATAGCCCGTCTGCGCTCCCTGCGCCCCGGGCTGCATATCCTCTTCACGGTCAGCCCCGTGCGCCACAAAGCCTATGGGCTCCACGCCGACCGGCTTAGCAAAAGCCGCCTGCTGATAGCCGTCGACGAGCTCTGCCGCCGTTGCGACGCCACCTACTTCCCTGCCTACGAGCTGCTTGACGACGAGCTGCGCGACTATCGTTTCTACGCCGCCGACATGGTGCATCCATCAGATGTAGCGGCCGATTATATCTTCGAGCGCTGGGCTCAGGTTTTCTGCTCGGAACAGACGCACCGACTCTTCACCGAGGGGCTACGCCTCACCTCCAGACTGAAGCACCGCCCGATTGCTGGAATGCAAACAAACGATTTTCTACAATCTACAGCAGCCCTCGCCAACAGGATGATTACAGAACATCCCGAATTGGCAGAGGCCATTGCAGAAATACTCCCGAAAATGATCAACTAACCTTCCCACACAACGATGAAGGAAACTTTTAAAGACATTTGCCGCTCGCTCTCCACTATATCTACCTGCCCGGAATTCACCATCGTTTGTACCGAAGTGGCAGACCCTGAAATACGGCACCTGCTCATCGACAGCCGCGCTCTGGGCGACGCTCCCTCGACCATGTTTTTCGCCATCCGCACCGGCCGCAACGACGGCCACCGGTTTGTAGAACTGCTCTACAACCGCGGCGTGCGCGCCTTCGTGGTTGAACCGGGGTTTGATACCGCTCCCTACCCCGATGCGGCGTTTATCGTTACTGAAAGTCCCGAAACCATACTTCAGAGCCTCGGCTGCGCGGCACGCGATGCGATGAAAGGCACCGTTGTGGCCATCACAGGCTCGCGTGGCAAAACACTCGTAAAAGAGTGGCTTGCCGAGATGCTTGCCGGGAAACGCCGCGTGGCCCGCAGCCCGCGCAGCTTCAATTCCTCGCTCGGCGTGCCTCTCTCGCTCTGCATGGCCGCCCGCGATTCCGAAATTGTGCTCATCGAGGCCGGCATCTCTGAGACCGGCGATATGGAGCCGCTCGAAGCGATGATACAGCCCGACGTGGTGGTCCTCACCGACATCTCCGACGCCCACGACGACGGTTTTCCCTCTCGCGAGGCCAAAATCGCTGAAAAACTCCGGCTTGCCCGTCGGGCGCACACTCTCATATACCCCTCAGCAGTTCCGGATGTGGCCCAAGCCATTAAGAAGGCACTCGCCGACGGTCTCCTTCCCGCAGGAATCAGACTGATTGACTCCTCCGCCGAAATATCGGTATCCACTGCCAACGAGCGCCTGCAGCGCGGATGGGAGGAAGCCAACGTGGCCACCTGCCGCGCCGCCCTGCGGCTGCTCGGCATCGACGACGCCGGGATTGCAGAAGCCATAGGACTGCTCAACCCAATAAATACACGCCTCAACGTGGTCGACGGCGTAAACCACTGCCAGATTGTGGTCGACGACTACCCATTCGACCTCATTTCGCTCGACCCGGCGCTCGATTTCGTTAATGCGCGGCGCACCAACGGCCAGAAGTTCACCCTCATTTCGCCAGAACTGCCGCGCCCCGATGCCGATTCCTATACCACCCTCATCGATATAGCCTGCCGCAAGGGTGTAGACCGCATAATCGGCATCGGTGCCGCATACGGCAAAGTAGCCGACCGGATGCCGGAGGGGAGCTGGTGGTATTCCACGGTCGACGAGGCAATTGCATCGCTCACGCCTTCAAGCTTCTCCAATGAGATAATATTGGTGGAGGGATGCTACGGCTCGCGCCTTGCCGACCTCGCACATACTCTCGAGGCACGCACCCACGAGACGGTACTTGAAGTGAATCTCGACGCCATGGTCCAGAACTTCAACTTCTACCGCTCCCGTCTGAAGCCCACTACCGGAGTTGTCGCCATGGTAAAGGCCTCCGGCTATGGCGCCGGGAGCTATGAACTCGCCAAGACGCTCCAGAGCCGAGGCGCGGCATATCTGGCCGTGGCCGTCCTCGACGAGGGCATCGAACTCCGCGAAGCCGGAATCACGATGCCCATAATGGTACTTAATCCCAAGGTGCTCAACTACCCCCTGCTGTTCCGCTACCGCCTGGAGCCGGAAATCTATGATTTCGATATCCTTGAGGAAATCATCTCCGAGGCATCGCGTCTGGGCATAAAGCGCTACCCCATCCATATCAAACTCGACACCGGCATGCATCGCCTCGGATTCCTCGAAGCCGACCTGCCACGCCTTATCGAGCGTATCAAAAGGCAGAACTGCGTGGAAGTCAGCTCGGTATTCTCCCACCTCGCCACGGCCGACTGTCCCGACATGAACGACTACACCGAAATGCAGCTGCATACGTTTGCCCGCTGCTCGCAGAAGATAATCGACACGTTCGCCGACCATTATGTTAAACGCCACATCCTCAATACCGCCGGTATAATCCGCTATCCAGAGTACCAGTATGATATGGTGCGTCTGGGAATCGGCCTGTATGGCATCCCGGTGCTGAACGACGGTTCGGAAGATGGCCTGCGCCCCGTCTCCACCCTCCGCTCTCCCATAATCTCCATAAAGACCTGGGATGCCGGCACGACCATAGGCTACGGGCGCCGCGGACTGCTTACACGCCGCAGTGTGATAGCCACCGTACCCATCGGCTATGCCGACGGCATAGACCGCCATATGGGCCGGGGTGCCGTAAGCTTTTTGGTCAACGGCGTGAAATGCCCCACCGTAGGCAACATCTGTATGGACATCCTCATGCTCGACGTTACCGAGGCCAACGCCAAAGTCGGCGACAGCGTGGAGATTTTCGGCGAAGGGAATCCGGCCCAGACGCTCTCCGACGCCCTCGACACCATCCCCTACGAAATTCTCACCTCCGTGAGTCCGCGGGTGCGCCGCATCTACTATTCCGAATAAGAGCAAGATTCATAAATCTTATAAGTTTTATAAATCTTATACCTCTTATAAATCTTATACGTTTTATAACTTACAGGCGGTGATTCAAATTGATTTGAATCACCGCCTGTAAGTTTGAGCGAGAGTGGTTTAGGCACACATTTCCATTGCGGCAGCCTGGTTTTCGTTGTAGGTGCGGTTTACGGCGTTCTGCAGGTAGAGCATCTTACAGAACACTACGAGATTAAGGATGCCGAGCGTAATCCAGCCCAGGAACACGGCAATCAGATAGGTCGATACCTGAAGGCCCTGCTGACGGCCGTTCACTGCCAGATAGGTGTTGCAGCGACTGATCCACATGCAGTACCATACGATGCTGTAGATGCCGAGGGTAAGGATAGAGAACACGATGAAGAGGAAAAGTCCGGTGGTGCTTCTTCCGTCGCCCTTACAGGCCGTGTTTGTCTCTTTTGCAAATGCGTAGATCAGATACCACTGGTAGAAGCCCAGAGTTACGATAGTCAGAAGAAAGGCTAACCAGAAACCGCGGTTGGTTGGTAACATAGCGAATAATTAAAGATGGATGGTGAAAATGGTTGGTTACGATGTTTGACTGGAATGTACAAGCCGGCCCGGAGCCGAATTAGCTCAATAACCGTAGAGCGACTCTCCGGTAGTGATTTTTGTTACGTCGGGGTCTACGGTGTAGCTCATACCGCCGGCATAATATGTACTGATGTCCTGGTCGAATGTGGCTCCCGGCAGACGTTTCACCTCCGAAGCTTTCGACCCGACATGAATTCCTTTGGCAGTCTTCACAGCGGAATCGTAAACCTCTATGCCGCCCACGGTGCCGTTTGTCATGATAATCGCAGCAAAGATGGTTTTGCCGTTGTTTTTGAATTCCACCCATCCGGCGCGGTCGGCGGGAATATCCATTTCGTTGGGATCCTTCTTTACATATTTCATTGAGCTGTAAAAACCGGACTGCGTGGCGGGAATCGCCGAGCGCTTCATGCCGATTTTCACGTTGCCGAGTCCTGCTTTGGTAAGTACCGGCGCGGCGTCGGCCGCAGCCTTTTGGACCGTTGTTGCCGTAGTTTTTGCACGGGCTGCGGTTTTACGCTGAGATGCGCCCGAAGCGTCAGTTGTGCCGCCAATTGCCAGTACAGCAACTGCCAGCATGGTTGCGATTGTCTTTTTCATTGTGTCAGAAACTATATTAGTATCAGTTATTTATATTCAGATTGTCGAACCGCACATGGAGGTCAGGTGTGCCATATGCGCCGAAAGTTGCCACCACCTTGGAAAAATCCTTCGTATTTGCAGGAACATCTCCTATGTAAGTGCGCATACGCACAGGCTGATTCGGTGTGAGCTTGAATGATCCGTTAAACGACGCTGTTTCTGATCCGACGATGTACTGGTTTCCAGCCTCGTCGTACGCATAGCTCGAGTCGCGGTTGAAGAAACCCGCTGAAATATCGTCATCGCCTGTCTGAGTAAGCGTATACTCCAGAGTGACAAGCTTTTTATCTCTATCGTAAGAGGCTCCAAGATAATTCACCTTAATTTCAGGATGTGTGCAATATACCCCTGCGCGGTTCGATTCAAGAAAGCCTTTAAGTGGAATGTTCCTAAACTTATACATGTATTCCCCGTAAAGATTCTTATCCCGCCTTATGTTGCTTCTTCCGCCTATCCGCAGTTCGGAGATGGAATTTGCATTTCTCGGCAACCGGTCGATATAAAGATAACCCTGCCGGCGCGAGTCTGCGCGAACCATTTTGTCGGAACGGTTGTATTCGTTCGTCACTTTCATGGTCTGACCACAGTCGAAATCGGCCTCTGAATCGGTGCCGGTACGCGAAGACCCATTGACATATATCCAGAACTGTGAATAGTCTATATCGTTGTTATTCTGAATTGTATAGGAAATCAAGATGCCATTGCCGTAGCGCTCGGCATAGTTGATTCGGATATCAACACCGGGTACCGTCATATCTTCGGCCGCACTACTGTCTTTGTCATTTTTATGGTCGCAATTGTCAAGACCGGTGGCCTTGCCAATCTTACTTCCAACTTTTTCAACCTTTTTACCGAGTTTACCGAGTTCACCGAAAATATCGGCCTGGACAGAATGAACCGGCAACATTGCCAGGGCAATCAATGCAATTACTGCTTTTTTCATGTTGTCTATGAAATGCTTTAATATGGTTATGGGACTAACGGGCGTATACGATGATGTAGTTTAAGCTTGAGTCTGCATACATTTTCATACGGCATTAGCATACATCTTTGAATCCGGGTTTTTATACTGGATTATCACGATGGAAGAATGGATGCATAGCGCAAAATTATATACTTTTTAGCAATTACCCCCACGATTTGGTTAAATATTGTTAATGGAATATTGTAAGAATTCCTCCATGTCTTTTTCCTATGTCCACAAAATAACCAGCATGTTGATTGCTCTCCTGAAAGATGACTATAAATAATCAATCAGGCGGTGATTCAAATTGTTTTGAATCACCGCCTGTAAGTTTATGCGAGAATGGGGTTAGGCGCACATTTCTATTGCGGCAGCCTGATTTTCGTTGTAGGTGCGGTTTACGGCGTTCTGCAGGTAGAGCATCTTGCAGAACACTACGAGATTAAGGATGCCGAGCGTAATCCAGCCCAGGAACACGGCAATCAGATAGGTCGATACCTGAAGGCCCTGCTGACGGCCGTTCACTGCCAGATAGGTGTTGCAGCGACTGATCCACATGCAGTACCATACGATGCTGTAGATGCCGAGGGTAAGGATAGAGAACACGATGAAGAGGAAAAGTCCGGTGGTGCTTCTTCCGTCGCCCTTACAGGCCGTGTTTGTCTCTTTTGCAAATGCGTAGATCAGATACCACTGGTAGAAGCCCAGAGTTACGATAGTCAGAAGAAAGGCTAACCAGAAACCGCGGTTGGTTGGTAACATAGCGAATAAAAAAATTAGAAATGTAAAAAAACAGTTGGTTTATGTGTTTTCAGTGAAAATCATCAGGAATATGCAAATGTATACATTTCTTTTAGTATTTACCAAATAAACATATAAAAAGCTCACTAAAATTTATATGAAAGGATTTTCGTATCTTTGCAGAAGCGGGGAAACGGGCATGGATTTTGTTATAGACACACAGACGTGAGAGATATAATATCAATACATAATTATTTCCGGGCACTCCTTAATGCGTCGCTTTTATGGGCGTTTTGCCTCATGATTGTCGTCCCGGCGTACGGACAAAACGGGACGCCGGCGCCCGCACCTCTTTCCGGGCAGGGGGCTCCGCAGGCTAAGGTAAGCGTACTGACGTGTGCGCCGGGTGCGGAAATCTACCAGCTCGAGGGGCATACCGCGCTTCGCCTGCAGATTCCCGCCGCCGACGGCTCGACAGCTCGCGACGTGGTTGTAAACTGGGGTGTATTCGACTTCGCCGCACCTAATTTCGTATATCGCTTCGTCAAGGGAGAAACCGACTACATGGCGCTCGCCTATCCCACTCAGTTTTTTCTTGATGAATATCGCCGGGAGGGTCGGCGCGTTGTCGAACAGACCATCAGCCTCACGCCCGCGCAAACCGAAAGCCTCATGGAGGCCATATCGCTGAATCTGCTCCCCGAAAACCGCACCTACCGCTACAACTATGTGCTCGACAACTGCGCCACGCGCCCTATGGAGCTGCTGACGCGCCATGCGGGTATGGCCGATACGGCGCCTTTCGGCTCTACAGAGGCAGGGAAACAGACCTTCCGAACCGAGATGCGGCGGTACCACACCAACTATCCATGGTATCAGTTCGGTATCGACCTGGCCCTGGGGAGCGGTCTGGACCGCAAGATTTCTGATCGGGAACGCAATTTCGCTCCTGTAGAACTGCAAAAGTCGCTCGTCAAAGCACAAAAGGCCGACGGAAGCCCCTTGGTAGAATCCACCGATATACTCGTGGACGGCCCGGAAGAGGGAACTGCCGAAGGGAAAACTCCGGCACTTCTCACCCCCATGGCGGTCGCACTCTACATTCTGCTCGCGGCCATTATCCTCAGTATCTTCGACATACGGCGGCATAAGCTCAGCCGATGGTTCGACAGTCTGCTGTTGGGCGTATACGGAGTGCTCGGGCTGCTGCTCACATTTCTCATCTTCGCATCCAGTCACTACGCCACGTCGCCCAACTGGCTATATCTCTGGCTGAATCCGCTCTGCCTCTTCGCGGCGGCAGGAGTGTGGATTAAATCGTGGCGACGTGCGGTTTATTGCTATCAAATTTGTAACTTTGCGGCCGTGGCCGCTCTGTGCGCGGTCGGCTGCATGGGAGTTCAGAGCCTCAACGCCGCTTTCCTCCCGCTTATGGCCGCCGACCTTCTTCGCTCGGCCACATTCATATATCTGAACAGAAAATAATGAAGCCCCTACACCGTCCGCTTACCACATCTGTCGTGGCACTTTTAGTGGCCACCGCGACACTCTCGGCCGTGGCGCAGGCTCGCCGTCAGCCCGACGGCACGCGTCCACAGCGCCCGTCGCTCGTGGTGGGAATTGTGGTGGAAGGACTTTCAATGGACTATCTGGAGCTGCTGAAGCCCGAATTCACCGATGGCGGCCTGCGCCGCCTGATGGATGCCGGAATCACCATCAGCGACCTCGACTACGGCACCGGGCTCGACGGAGCTGCCGCCACAGCCGTGGTGTTCACAGGCACTTCTCCGTCGGTCAACGGCATCCCCTCCCGCACAGTCTACGATCCTGAGACGCGCAGAGTGGTATCCACGGTCCACGACCCGGCCACCATCGGCAATTTCACCGACGAGACGCTCTCGCCCAAAGCGCTGACTGCCTCGACGCTGGCCGACGAACTGCGCATCGACGCCGGAGGTCTCGGATACGTTTACGCCATAGCGCCAAACGCTCCCGAAGCAATCATAATGGGCGGCCATGCCGGCAACAGCGCGTTCTGGATTAACGACGTGACAGGCAAATGGGCCACGACAACCTACTACAAGGACCTCCCTACGCCCCCGCAGACAATCAACCACCGCGAGCCCACCGACTCGCGGCTCGACACGCTGCAGTGGACACCGATTATTTCCGTCGACCGGCTTCCCGATCTCCCGGGCTACAAGAAACTGTACCCATTCCGCCACACGTTCCCGCGTCAGAACGCCAACAGATATGTAGCCTATAAAAATTCGCCGGCCGTCAACGCCGACATCACCCGTCTGGCATCCGACTATATCGGCATCCTCAACCTGGGCAAGCGCGACAACATCGACATGCTCAACCTGGGCTACTCGGTGCAGCCTTTCATCCATGGCCGCGACGCCGACAACCGCCCCGAAACGATGGACGCCTATCTGCGCCTCGACCGCAATCTGGCCAGTCTTTTCGCCGCCATCGACGCCAAGGGCCCGGGGATGGACCATACGCTCGTATTCATCGCCGGCACACCGCTGACCAACCGCACCCGCCGCGACGACGAGAAGTGGGGCACACCCTTCGGCGAGTTCTCCTCGCGCAAGGCCGTCTCGCTGCTCAACATGTATCTCATGGCCCTCTACGGCAACGGCGAATGGGTGAGCGGCTACCATAACGGACAGATATACCTCAACCACAAACTCATAAAGGAGCGCGACAAGAATCTCTCGGAAATCCGCGGAGAGTCGGCGCGCTTCCTTACGCGCATGAGCGGCGTCACAAGCGCATGGACCATCGACGACGTAATCGACCGACGCGCCACCGAGCGCCCCGACGCCATGCGGCGCAATACCCCGGTGCAGACGGCCGGCGACGTCATAGTAAGCATCGCCCCCGGATGGCAGGAGACCGACGACGACAGCGACATGGAGCGCCCGCAGACCACTCTGCGCGCCGCCACAACGGTTGCCCCGGCCTTCATTCTGGCTCCTGGCGAGGCGCCGCGCACCATCGGCGGAGCCGTCGACGCCCGCGTGCTCGCTCCCACCGTAGCGGGGATGCTCCGCATCCGCTCGCCCAACGGCGCCTCGTTGCCGCGCCTGCGCTGGTAGGCAGCGGCCTCATCTCTCTTTATCCATATCAACCCTTCAAAACAGATACAACACACCACCCATATATATAGAAATGTCACTTCAATCGATACTTACGAAACTCTTTGGCAACAAGTCGACCCGCGACCTCAAAGAGATTAAACCCATTGTAGACAAAATCAACGCCATAGGTCCCACGCTCCACGACCTTACCAACGACGAGCTCCGCGGCAAGATCGACACCGTGCGCGCCGAAATAGCCGAGGCCATAAAGGCCGACCAGGACGCAGCCGCCGAAATCCGCTCGCGCGTGGAGGATCTCCCCTTCGACGAGCGACAGCCGCTCTGGGAGGAAATCGACAAGCATGAGAAAAATGTGCTCGACATCCTTGAAGACCAGCTCAACGAGCACCTTCCAATAGTATTCGCCACAATGCGCGAGACCGCCCGCCGCTTCGCCGAAAACGAGACCGTGGAGGTTACAGCCACCGATCTCGACCGCGAGCTCGCCGCCCAGGGCCGCGACTTCGTCAGCATCGAAGGCGACAAAGCCATCTGGAAGAACCGCTGGCTCGCCGGCGGCAACGAAATCACCTGGGACATGGTGCACTACGACGTTCAGCTCATCGGCGGCATCGTGCTCCATCAGGGCAAAATCGCCGAGATGGCTACCGGTGAAGGCAAAACACTCGTAGCAACCCTTCCGGTGTTCCTGCGCTCGCTCTCGAAAAAGGGCGTGCACGTGGTGACAGTCAACGACTACCTCTCCAAGCGCGACTCCGAGTGGATGGGCCCGCTCTACATGTTCCACGGCTCGACCGTAGACTGCATCGACAAGCACCAGCCCAACACACCCCAGCGCCGCCGCGCCTATGAATGCGACATCACTTTCGGTACCAACAACGAGTTCGGCTTCGACTACCTCCGCGACAATATGGCCATGTCGCCCCAGGACATGGTGCAGCGCAAGCACTACTACGCAATTGTCGACGAGGTCGACTCCGTGCTTATCGACGACGCCCGTACGCCTCTCATCATCTCCGGTCCCGTCCCCAAGGGCGACGACCAGATGTTCAACGAATACAAGCCCAACGTGGAGAATGTGGTCCAGGCCCAGCGCCGCCTTGTCACCCAGATTCTCGCCGAGGCCAAGCAGAAAATCGTAAGCGAGGACAAGGAAGTGCGCAAGGAAGGCGAACTGCTGCTTTTCCGCGCCTTCAAGGGTCTGCCGAAATACGGCCCGCTGATCAAATTCCTCAGCGAGGAAGGTATGAAAAACGCCCTCCTGAAAACCGAGGCATACTACCTGCAGGACAACTCGCGAGAGATGCCCGTGGTGACCGACCCGCTATATTTCGTAATCGACGAGAAAAACCGCTCGGTGGAACTTACCGACAAGGGATACGAAGTGCTCACCAACCGCAACCAGGACCCGCAGTTCTTCGTACTCCCCGACATCGCAGCCAAACTGTCGGAACTTGAGCACGTGGCCGACCTGGCCGAGCGTCAGCAGAAAAAAGACGAGGCCATGGCCGACTACGCCGTGAAAGCTGAACGCGTGCACACCGTCACCCAGCTTCTCAAGGCATATACCCTTTTCGAGAAAGACAATGAATACGTAATCGACGACAACAAAATCAAAATCGTCGACGAGCAGACCGGACGTATCATGGAGGGACGCCGCTACAGCGACGGACTTCATCAGGCCATAGAGGCCAAGGAAGGCGTGAAGGTCGAGGCTGCCACGCAGACCTTCGCCACCATCACCCTCCAGAACTACTTCCGTATGTACCACAAGCTTGCGGGTATGACCGGTACGGCAGAGACCGAGGCCGGCGAGCTCTGGGATATCTACAAACTCGACGTGGTGACCATCCCGACCAACCGCCCCGTGGCGCGCATCGATATGGACGACCGCGTCTATAAGACCAAGAAAGAGAAATACGCCGCCGTAATCGACGAAATCGTGCGTCTGCGCGAGGCCGGACGCCCCGTGCTCGTTGGTACCACTTCGGTCGAAATCTCCGAACTGCTCAAACGCATGCTCGACATGCGCCATATCCAGTGTCAGGTGCTCAACGCCAAGCTCCACCAGCAGGAGGCGCAGGTAGTGGCCCTCGCAGGCCGCGCCGGCACCGTAACAATCGCCACCAACATGGCCGGCCGCGGTACCGACATCAAGCTCACCCCCGAGGTGAAGGAGGCCGGCGGCCTCGCTATCATCGGCACCGAGCGCCATGAAAGCCGCCGAGTCGACCGCCAGCTGCGCGGACGTTCGGGCCGTCAGGGCGACCCGGGCTCGTCGGTGTTCTACGTATCGTTCGAGGACCAGCTCATGCGACTCTTCGCCACCGACCGCGTGATGAAGATGCTCGACACCCTCGGCCTCAAGGAGGGCGAGATGATCGAGAGCAAGATGGTGACCCGCGCAATCGAAAACGCACAGAAGCGCGTGGAGGAGAATAACTTCGGCATCCGCAAGCGCCTGCTCGAATACGACGACGTGATGAACAAGCAGCGCACCTACATCTACAACCGCCGCCACCACGCGCTGCTCGGCGAACGCATCGGCATCGACATCGCCAACATGACCTACGACCTGATCGAGAACCTCGTGGTGAACTACGACCAGCCCACCGACTACGAGGAGCTCTCGCTCGAACTGATGCGCGTGCTCACCATCGAACCACCTTTCACCGAGAAGGAATTCGCCCAGCTCGGCCGCGAAGAGAAAATCGAACGCCTCTATGCCGCTGCCAACAGCAATTTGGAGCGGCGCTCGCAGCGCATAATCGAAATCGCCACACCGGTGGTGAAGGAATGGGTGGAGAACCGCGGCGCAACAGGCAAGATTATCGTCCCCATGACCGACGGCAAGCGTATCTTCCATCTCCGCGCCGACATCAACGAAGCCTACAATTCGGGGTGCCGCTCGATTGTTAAGGAATGGCACAAGGCCATCCTCCTCGTAACCATCGACGAACTCTGGAAAGAACACCTGCGCGAACTCGACGACCTGCGCCAGAGCGTGCAGAATGCCTCCTACGAGCAGAAGGACCCGCTGGTAATCTATAAAGTGGAATCCTTCCACATCTTCGAGGCCATGCTCGACAACCTCAACCAGAAGGCTCTCGCAGCGCTGATGCGCGGCCAGATCTACATTCCCGAGCCTCAGCCGCGACCAGTGGAAACACCCTCCAACGTGAGCGTGAGCGGTCAGCAACCTGCAGCGCCGGCGGCTCCGAAGCCCCAGCCGCAGGTGCGCGAGGCAATGCCCGAGCGCCCCAACGACTACTCGCAGTACACCGCCTCGAAAGAGGGGCTGCCCGGCGAAAACGCCAACCGTCAGGCCATGGCAAACGCCGGGGGAGGCCCGCGCAAGGTAATGCCCGCCAAAGCCGCTCCCAAAGTGGGCCGCAACGACCCCTGCCCCTGCGGTTCGGGCAAAAAGTTCAAGAACTGTCACGGACGCGATCTCTGAACTGCCTCCTACAGTCAATCTTTGTGAAATCCTTTGATACGCAATTATATGGATAACGAAACCAACAACTCGCTACCCGGAGGTGAGACCCTCAACGACCGCCTGCGCCGCGCCGCCGCCATGGCACGCCAGCGCACAGCCGTTCCCGGCGTCGACCCCGAGGCCGCTCCCGAAGAGGCTCCTGAAGCCCCGGCCCGCAGTGAAGCTTCTGGTCCCCAGGGCTATAACGCCGCCGATCTGCGCGCCCGCATCGAGCGCGACCTCGAACGCGAGGAGCGCGATATGCAGCGCACCGAACGCGACATACTCCGCGAGGAAGCCGCTCCGCGCGGCGAACAGCCGCAGCCCCGCCATGCCCACCGTCGCCCCGACGAAGAATATGTGGAAACAACCACACTCCCCGGTAAATCCAAGAAACTGATTACATGGATTTCGGCTCTCGGCGCCCTGCTGGCGCTCGCTGTGGTCGGCATAGTGCTCCTTTCGGTGAAACACACTCAGCAGGCCGCCGAACAGCAGCAACAGATCGAACAGCTTCAGCTCGCCAACGAGCAGATGCAGTTGGCCAACGAATACGACGCCCTCAACAACGAGTTCGCCCAGTATGAGAATCAGACCTCTCTGCTTGCCAACGACTCGATTGTGCAGAAGTATTCAGCCGCCCGCGCCCAGGTGGAGAAACTCCTTCAGGAACTCAAGAACGAGAAAAACAAATCGGCCGCGCAGATAAAGAAACTGCAGGACGAAATCGGCACCCTCAAAGGCATTCTCCGCCAGTATGTGGAGCAGATCAACCAGCTCAATCAGGAAAACCAGGAACTGCGCACCGAGAATCAGGAGGTCAAGGCCCAGAACCAGCAGCTCTCGCAGAACATCCAGACCGTGACTGCCAGCAATAAGGTTCTCAACGAGCGCATGACTCTGGCCGAGAAGCTCAACGTGACCGGGGTAAACCTTACCGCCCTCAATAAAAAAGGGCGTACGGAGAAGAACGTCACCAAAGCCCGTCAGCTCATGGTTACGTTCACCATCCCGCAGAACAACTCCACCCCCGTCGGAGAGAAGACCATCTGGGTACGCATCGTAAATCCCGAGGGCGACGTGCTCCCCGGCGGAGGAACCTTCCAGTTCGAAGGATCGAACATCGCGGCCACCGCACGCAAGAGCATCGAATACGCCGGCGAGGAAATCGGCGGAATCACCGTCTACTGGGACGTAAACACCACCCTTACCCCCGGCGACTATACCGTCGAGCTCTTCTGCGACAACTATCGCCTGGCCTCACGCCGCTTCACACTCAAGAAATAGCATTACATCGCCGGAGTGCGGCCACCCGGACTGATAATCCGTCCGAACTTTTTCACCCTGCCATCGTTGAAATTATAGAAAAAACGTTTCAACCATGGCAGGGATTATTTCATGCTTACTGCTCGCCGCGACGCCCCCCGAGGGCGCCGGCGCACGCGCTGTGGCCGAAGCCGTGCACACGTCGCTCGTGCCGAGCCACAGCCTCGCCCTATGGATAATGCGGATGATCCGCCGGATGCTCGACTTTTTCGGGCTTACCCACAACGACACCATAGAAGAAATCATCTATACGGCAATCGTGCTCGGGGTGGCGCTGCTAATCGGTATGATTGTCCGGACGGTCATTGTATTCGCCGCCCGCAAAATGGTGAAACTGCGGCATTCCCAGGCCTCGAAACTGCTGCTCTCCCAGCGTGTGCTGAAAAAATGCTCCCACATCATCCCTCCACTGGTGTTTCTCGCACTTATCCCGTTCGCCTTCTCGTCCGACGGCAAGACGCTCGGCTGGATTCTCAGGATTGTGGGGGTGTATACTCTCGTCACGTTCGCCATCGCCATATGCGCCGTGCTCGAATACGCATGGATTCGATTCGACGAACGCGAGAACACCGAAAACCATCCGCTCAAGGGGATTCTCAACGTATGTCGGGGACTTGTATGGATCATCATCGTGATTCTGTCGGTTTCGGTGCTCATCGACAAGAGCCCGCTGTCGCTGCTGGCTGGTCTGGGTGCGTTTGCAGCCGCCCTCATGCTGATTTTCAAGGATTCCATCCTCGGCTTTGTAGCCGGCATACAGCTATCGCAGAACGACATGCTCCGCGTGGGCGACTGGATTACGGTTCCCTCCACCAATGCCAACGGCATAGTGATGGACGTCACGCTCACGGTAGTGAAAGTACAGAACTTCGACAATACCATGGTGATGCTTCCACCCTATACGTTGGTCAGCACCTCGTTTCAGAACTGGCGCAATATGTTTGAGGTCGGATTCCGGATGATAGACCACAATATTTTCATCGACCGCTCGAGCGTGGTCCTCACCACTCAGGAGCAGATTGCTTCCCTGCGCGCGAAATTTCCTCTGCTCGACGAGTTTATCGCCCACCAGGAGGCAGCCCGCAAGGCGGCCGCCCCGGGTCAGGAAGTCTACACTCAGGAGTACAGCAACACTCATGGAATCAACGGAACCATCGACACGAATCTCGGACTTTTCCGCGCCTATGCCTGCAGCTATCTGATTCATCATCCGAAAGTCAACTCCCAGACGCAGGATATGCTCATATCCATGGATCCTCCCGAAAGCTACGGAATTGCCCTGAACGTAAACTGCTACTCCACGATGACCAACTGGGGCCAGTTCGAAGCTCTGAAGGCCGAGATAATCGAACATCTCACCGCCGTAGCCGGCGAATTCGGACTGCTGACCTTCAACAATCCCGACCGGAACACCTTCTCCCTGCGGAAGGCCGTTCCCGCGCCCGACTCCACGGCACCCAAAGCCGTAGCCACCTCACCGCAGCAATGAACCCTCCCGATGCGTCGCGGCGCCCGGATTGCCGGTTATTCTCATTTTTTTCTTAACTTTGGCTAAACAAACCAATGCTACTGAAAAATGAAAGAAAATAACCGCCAGGAGCCCGACCAGGACCGCTCCCAGACCTCCGAAACTTCCTCATCGCCACGCCTCCGCGTGGGAATCACCCATGGAGACTTCAACGGCGTAGGCTACGAAGTAATTCTCAAGATGCTCGACGACCCGCGTATCCTCGAGCTCTGCACCCCGGTTGTCTACGGCAGTGCGAAAATCGCCGCCTATTACCGGAAAGGTCTCGAACTCGCCTTCAATATCCCATTTAACCAGATTCAGCAGGCCTCGCAGGCCAGGACGGATGCCGTCAACATCGTCAACGTAATCGGACAGGAGGCCCACATCGCTCCCGGCGAGTCGACTCCTGAGGCCGGAGAAGCCGCATTTATCGCTCTTGAGCGTGCCGTCGCCGACCTCAAGGAGGGCACAATCGACGTACTGCTCACCGCACCAATCAACAAGGCCAACATTCAGAGCGACACCTTCCGCTTTGCCGGCCATACGGAATATCTCGCATCGGCATGCGGCGACGGAGCCGAGCCACTTATGATTCTTTTCAACGACCGCATCCGCGTGGCCCTGGTCACCACTCACCTGCCGCTAGCAAAAATTGCAGAGGCTATCACCGAGGATGCCATCGTAGCTAAACTGCAGCTATTCAACCAGTCGCTCACCGCCGATTTCGCCATAGTGAAACCACGCATAGCCGTGCTTTCGCTCAACCCCCACGCCGGCGACGGCGGCCTGCTCGGCGCCGAGGAGAAGGAAATTATCGCCCCGGCAATCGAGCGTGCACGCAACCAGCTGAAAATCCATGCCTTCGGCCCCTATCCTGCCGATGGATTCTTCGGCAACGGCCTGTATACGAAATTCGACGGCGTCCTGGCCATGTATCACGACCAGGGCCTCGCCCCCTTCAAGACTCTCGCCATGGAATCAGGCGTGAACTTCACGGCCGGACTCCCCTACGTGCGTACCTCTCCCGACCACGGCACCGGCTACGACATTGCAGGCAAAGGTGTAGCCAGCGAAGCCTCGATGCGGGCTGCCCTCTATGCCGCCATCGACATTTTCCGCTCCAGGCGCACTCACGAGGAGATGACAGCCTCTCCCCTGCCTAAACTCTACCACGAGCGCGGCCGCGACAACGTAGTCCTCGACCTCACCAAAGACCGCTGACCCGGCTCAATCGGGCCTTATCAAGCTTTATCGGGCTCAATCGAGCCTAATCAAGATTTATCGGGATTATTCGAGATATATCGAGCTCATGCTGGCTTAATCTCGACTAATCCCGATTAATCCGGAATTTCCACCGCTTATATGTTTTATAACATATGAGCAGAATTTGCCATTTTCACCAAAAAAATTGTAATCTTGCCGCCGGATTGGCCTTAGTAGGTCGTCCCGACTATTTGTGAGTTCAAATGGAAGGCTGTTTTTTCAGCCATCTCCATCAACTGAGATTATCTTTAACTTACTTTATTCATCTTTTACCACTTCCTTTACAATGAACAAGGTACAAAAGCTGTTCATGGGTGGCTTGATGGCTTGTGTGGCAGCCTCGTCGATGGCCCAGACATTTGTGGGCGAGCGCACGGACTTCCGCGACGAGACCATCTACTTTGCCATGACCACCCGTTTCTACGACGGTGACCCGACCAACAACGTATGCGGCTGGGACCACCAGGACGTACAGATTGAAAACAACGACCCCGACTGGCGCGGCGACTTCAAAGGCCTGATCGACAAACTCGACTACATCAAGGCCCTCGGCTTCACCGCCATCTGGATCACTCCTATCGTGCAGAACTGCTCCGGCACCGACTTCCACGGCTACCACGCCATGGATTTCTCGACCGTAGATCTCCGCTACGAAAGCCGCACCAAGTGGGGCGCATCTCAGGACGTTAAATTCCAGGACCTTATCGATGCCGCTCACGCCAAGGGCATGAAGGTGGTGCTCGACATCGTACTGAACCATACAGGCAACTTCGGCGAAAAACACTTCGCCCCGCTGTTCTCCCGCTCGCAGGACATCCGCAACCAGGCCAGTGTATCCGCCTCGATTATTCCTAACTACGACCTGCTTCCCTCCAACTACAACGATCTCCCCGGCAAAGAGCAGTACAACGCCCGATTCCCCTATCTGAAAAATACAGACGGAACCAACAAGGACTCGCACAACTACTGGCACCACGTGGGCACCGGATGGAACTGGGATTACCCCAACCGCTGGTGGGGTCAGATTGCAGGCGACTGCGTGGACCTCAACACCGAAAACCCCGCCGTCAGCAAATATCTGGTGGAGCAGTACGGCAAATTCATCGCCATGGGCGTCGACGGCTTCCGCATCGATACCACCGGCCACATCTCGCGCCTTACCTTCAACACGGCCTTTATTCCGCAGTTTCTCGCTCTGGGCGAGCAGTATAAGTCGAAACGCCTCAACGGCGCTCCCTTCTTCATGTTCGGCGAATGCTGCGCCCGATTCAGCGATGTGACCTACCGCGACCAGCCCAACCTCTCGAGCTATTTCTACACATGGAAATCTCCTCAGGATCTGGTCAGCCAATGGAACTGGGACGAGACCTTCTGGGACAACATCTTCATCCGTGAGGGCGACGACTCCGGCCGCTACGGCAATATGGCCCTCTGCGACGCCGAGCCTTCCGTAAAGCGTGAATCCGACAACGTGTTCATGAAAAACGGTGCATGGCACGAGCCCGACTACTCCGACTACTCCGGTTTCAGCATCATCGACTTCCCGATGCACTACAACTTCAACAACGCGGCGGCAGCCGTCAATGTGGCAAATAATGGCGACCGCTACTATAACGACGCCTCCTACAACGTAGTCTATGTCGACTCCCACGACTACTGCCCCGGCCCCAACGACGGCACCCGCTTCAACGGAGGCACTGAGCAGTGGGCCGAGAACCTCTCGCTGATGTTCACTTTCCGCGGCATCCCCTGCATCTACTATGGCTCCGAAGTCGAATTCCAGAAAGGCCAGAAAGTCGACGCCGGAGGTACTGATATGCCCGTGAAAAATTCCGGCCGCGCATATTTCGGCCACTATCTTGAAGGCAACGTTGAGGCTGCCGACTTCGGCAAATACTCCGCCACGGGCAATGTGGCCGAGACACTCAACGGCGACCTCTCGCAGCATATCATCCGCCTCAACCAGATACGCGCCGCCGTACCAGCCCTCCGCAAAGGCCAGTACACCTTCGACGACTGCTCGGCCAACGGCGGCTGGGCCTTCAAGCGCGCCTATAAGGACGAGAGCTTCGCTCTTGTAGCCATCAACGGCGGCGCCTCATTCAGCAAACTTCCCGCCGGCAACTACACCGACCTCGTTACCGGCCAGACCTGGGACAACGTTCCCGCCGACGGCTCCATCACCGTCGAGGCTCCTCAGGGCAAAGGTCAGCTCCGCGTCATCGTAAAAGACTGGACCAAAGGTAAAGTGGGCGACGACGGCAAGTTCATCTACTCCACCTCTCCCGTAGCCCACGGAGGCAGCGTATCCTTCACCGACCCCGGCACAACCACCTACTACACCGCCGACGACGCCATCGGTACGGCAGCCGTAAAGCTGTCGCCCGCAGGATGCAGCTTTACTACAGAAACCCTTACCGTCACCGCTGCGCTCAACGACGTAGCCGTTTCGGGCTGGTATAAGGTTGGCGACTCACAGACCGTTGACCTCAACGGTACGCTCTCCAAGGAATTCACCATCGGCGCCGATATGAACTATGGCGACCGCATCACCGTAAGCTGGGGCGCCACCGGCGACGACGGCCAGGAATACTCCGGTACCGCCACATACACCAAAGTCGACCCCAACGCATCTATCACCATCCACGTTTCGGCTGCCGAAGCTCCCAACCTTTACGTATGGGGCACCGACGCACAGGGCAAAGCCGTCGAGCCTGCAGGCGCATGGCCCGGCAAACGCCTCACCGAAACCAAGGAAGTGAACGGCACAACCTACTACTACTTCACCGTCAATACCCTCAGCGAGGTCAACTGCATCTTCAACCATGGCGACAAAAAGACCCCCGACATAAAGGGAATCACCTCCGACGTATTCTATAAATACGACGGCGGTACAAACGCCGAGAAGGTCAACGAGGTTGTCACCACCGAACCCCGCGTATCGCTCTCCCCCAACGGCGGCGAATTCTCCGACGATGCCATCGAGGTGACAATCCGCCCCGTGAACTGCGTATCGGCCTGGTACAGCATCGACGGCGGTGACCACATCAGCCTCAGCCACGACGCCACCGTAACCATCGGCGCCGACAAGGCCATCGGCGAAAGCGTAGTAATCAGCTGGAGCGCAACCGATGCCTCCGACGTCACCAAGACCGGTTCCGCAACATTCACCAAAGTGGAGCGTCCTGCCGGAAAGACCATCTATTTCGACAACTCCATCGTGAAATGGAACCCCGTTTATATCTACTTCTATCCCGAGAAAAACGGCTGGCCGGGCCAGGAAATGGAGAAAGTAGGCGAATACCTCTACAAATATGTCGTACCTGAGGAAACCACCGTCATCGTGTTCAACGGCGGCAGCAACAGCAATCAGACCAACGACATCAAGGGTGCCGACATCGTCCATAACGCCACCTACCAGGCCACAGGCGGCCGCAACGTAGTCCGCCTGAGCGGTATCGAAGGCGTTGAAGCCACCCAGAGCCAGGCTCCCGTGGAATACTACAACCTCCAGGGCATCCGCGTCGACAATCCCGCCAACGGCATCTACATCCGCCGCTGCGGCAACGTAGTAACCAAAGTACGTCTCTGATCAGCTCTCCCCCATTTCCATTCATCACATCCGAAAAGGCGATGTGCCGCACCCGCGGCCCATCGCCTTTTCATTTCTCCGGGAATACCTGGATTATCATTTGGAAGGATTTTAGAATCTATAGCCCACATTTATGGCAATGCGCTGGCGAAAGGAGCCACCGCCGCTTTTCAATTGCTCCGTACGCGATATATTGCCGTAGACGGTGGTCATTTTCTGAGGCTGCGCAGCGGGCGTGCATGTTGCCAAAAGGATGCATCCCGTAAGAATTATATTTATAGCTTTCATATCTTATTCCTTGGTTATCGTTATGTTTGGAAAAGGTTCAACGGGCTGAGTGGAGCTGCCGGGAGTCATTTTAATCCATTCATAGTCGGCATTGGTCGAGGTGGCCCATTTGGTGAAGTTGGCCGGATACCCCACTACAGTTATCGTCGCCCCGGAGTTATCCACGTGGATATCGAAGGTGTTTACACTGCCAGGGATAAATCCCGATATGATTGCCAATAATCTGACTCCTTTCGAGCCGACTCATCCCGGAGAAATCCTCAGGGAGGAAATTGAATCGCGGGGAATCTCACAATCCCGTCTTGCGCAGGAAATTGGCATAAAAGTATCGCTGCTCAACGAACTGATAAACGGCAAACGTGATTTTACGATTGAATATGCTCTGCTGCTGGAGGCTTCGCTCGGCATAGAGGCAGATTTCTGGATTAACCTTCAGAACTCCTTCAACAAAGCCCGCACGAAGTCCAATCCCACCTTCATGAATCGTCTCGCAGCAATCCGCCGTATCGCTGCGCTCTAAAGGCATGGTTATAACGAATAAGGCGATGAGTCGCAGTTGCGGCCCATCGCCTTATTCGTTATATACTTGGTGATTATTTAGGGAGCTTGGAGGCGAGAGTGGATGCGAAAGTGGCTTCGTCCATATAGCCTACGGTAGAGGTGAATTCGCCGTCGGGAGTCATGTAAACTACCATGGGGATAGATTCCACGCCGAATTTGCCCGCGAGCTCGGGATTCTTATCTACATCGACGCTATAGAACAGTGCCTTGTCGGCGTTGCCTGCGGCCACAGCCTCGAATACGGGGCCGAACTGGCGGCAGGGGCCGCACCAGGTGGCGTTGAAGTCTACGACCACGAGTTTCCCCTCCACGGGAGAGATTTCCTCGCCGGCCTTAACTATATGCACCGCCTCGCCAATCTGCTCGGGATCTACTTCGCCGGTTGCGCTTTCGGTTTCCTCGGCCTGGTTCTGCTCGGCACGCTTGCTGCACGAGGTGGTCACTGCGGCTGCCAGAAGTGTAAGAGCGGCGGCAGCCAGGATGTTGCGGATTTTCATACGTTATTTATTGGTTATAAGAGTGATTAAGGATAATGTTTACACGCACAGCTATTGCGGATAAACGCGGCAAGGCAGCCGCTTATCTTCTTATGATAAACAACTGCCTTGCCTGTTAGTTGGATGCTGAAGTCTGATTTCCGGCTTACGTTCGGGAAATCAGAGAGCAGCCTTGAGGGCTTCGTTGGTTTTGTGAACTGCTTCGGCACTCTTGGCGAAGAGGGCTTTTTCCTGGTCGTTGAGGTCGAACTCCACAATTTTCTCCACACCGTTGCGGCCGATGATAGCGGGAACGCCGATGCAGAGGTCGCTCTGGCCGTATTCGCCCTCAAGCAGGCAGGAGCAGGAGATGAGCTTCTTCTGGTCGCCGAGCACAGCGGCTACCATCTGGGCTGCGGCTGCACCGGGAGCATACCATGCGGAAGTGCCGAGGAGTTTGGTGAGCGTTGCGCCCCCCACCATGGTGTCGGCGGCAACCTTTTCAAGCTGCTCGGCCGGAATGAGCGTGGAAGCGGGTATGCCGCGGTATGCAGCATAGCGGGTAAGGGGAATCATGGTGGTATCGCCGTGGCCGCCGATTACGATACCTTCCACCTCGGTGGCGTTGGCACCCAGAGCGATGCTCAGGAAATATTTGAAGCGGGCGCTGTCGAGGGCGCCGCCCATGCCGATAATGCGGTTTTTGGGAAGACCGGAAATCTTGTGAATCAGGTAGGTCATGGTGTCCATCGGGTTAGCCACGCAGATGATGATGGCGTTGGGCGAATGGGCAAGCACGCTGTCGGTAACCGATTTCACGATTTTGGCGTTTACACCGATGAGCTCCTCGCGAGTCATGCCGGGCTTACGGGGAACGCCAGAGGTGATTACTACGACGTCGGAATTGTTGGTCATGGCGTAGTCGTTGGTCACACCGGTAAGACGGCTCTGGAGATGCAGGATATTGGCGGTCTGCATGATGTCCATTGCCTTACCTTCGGAAACGCCCTCTTTGATGTCAATGAGAACCACTTCGTCGGCAATCTGCGACGTTACGAGCACATTAGCTGTAGTGGCGCCTACGTTGCCGGCGCCTACGACTGTTACTTTCGACATAGTAAATAAATCAGAGTTTATAAAGTTGTTGGTTTATTGGCAATTAAGCAGACCATACGGCAGGCATTACGCGGCAGCGGCCGCAGCTTCGGGCCATACGTCAGCTACAATGCAAAGATAGCAAATATTTGGCGAAAACAGCGCCCTTAAAGCTAATTAAAACTAAATTGGCCCCACATGGTAAAGGCGGCGCCCCGGCCGAGCCGATGCGCCGCCTTTAGCGGTAACTTTAATTATCCCGAAGGATGGAATCCGAAGCGGATTATTCGCCGGGGATGATAGCTTCGCTGGGGCAAACTTCAGCGCAAGTGCCGCACTCGATGCAGGTGTCGGGGTCGATTACATAGATGTCGCCTTCCGAGATTGCTTCAACGGGGCAGTTGGGCAGGCAGGTGCCGCAAGCGACGCATTTGTCGGTAATTACGTAAGCCATTGTTGTTTACAAATTTATATTGATAATTGAGTTTTGAGTATTTCCGGTTGGATTCTGCAAATTTAGCCATTTTCCCGAAATTCCACTCATTTTCGCCGTAAAAATTCACACCGGCAGGCGCCGAAGCCCTCGCATTCGGGGATGTCGGCGCCTGGAGCGTTGATGTGGTATTTGGAGCAGATGCGGCGCGAAAGGCAGCACCGTTCAATTCGGGATTACAAATCCACGGCTTAGAGCTGGGGACCTGCGGCAACGAAAGCCTTGCCGGCTTCGTTGTGCTCGAACTTCTTGAAGTTGTTGATGAACATCTCGGCGAGCTTGGTAGCCTTTGCAGTCCATTCAGCGGGATCGGCATAGGTGTCGCGGGGGTCGAGAATCTTGGGATCAACACCGGGAAGCTCGGTGGGCACGGTGAAGTCGAAGATGGGAATCTGCTTGGTGGGAGCGGAAAGGATAGCGCCGTCGAGGATGGCGTCGATGATGCCGCGGGTGTCGCGGATGGAGATACGCTTGCCTGTGCCGTTCCAGCCGGTGTTCACGAGGTATGCCTTGGCACCGCTCTTTTCCATCTTCTTCACGAGCTCTTCGGCATACTTGGTGGGATGCAGGCTCAGGAAGGCTGCGCCGAAGCAAGCCGAGAAAGTGGGAGTGGGCTCGGTGATGCCGCGCTCTGTGCCGGCGAGTTTCGAGGTGAAGCCGCTCAGGAAGTAGTACTTGGTCTGCTCGGGAGTCAGAATCGAAACGGGGGGCAGAACGCCGAATGCGTCGGCCGAAAGGAAGATAACGTTCTTGGCGGCGGGACCGTGGCTGCCCGGAGCGATCTTCTCGATGAAGTTGATGGGGTAGCTTACGCGGGTATTCTCGGTAACGCTCTTGTCGGCGAAGTCGATTTTGCCTTCGGCGTCTACAGTAACGTTCTCAAGCAGAGCGTTGCGACGGATAGCGTTGTAGATGTCGGGCTCGCTCTCCTTGTCGAGGTTGATAACCTTGGCGTAGCAGCCGCCCTCGTAGTTGAACACGCCGTTGTCGTCCCAGCCGTGCTCGTCGTCGCCGATGAGCAGACGTTTAGGGTCGGTGGAAAGGGTGGTTTTGCCGGTGCCGCTGAGGCCGAAGAAAATGGCGGTGTTCTCACCGTTCATATCGGTGTTGGCCGAGCAGTGCATCGAAGCCATGCCCTTGAGGGGGAGGTAGTAGTTCATGATGGAGAACATACCCTTCTTCATCTCACCGCCATACCATGTGTTGATGATCACCTGCATGCGCTGGGTGAGGTTGAAGGCAACACAGGTCTCGGAGTTGATGCCGAGTTCCTTCCAGTTCTCAACCTTGGCCTTGGAGGCGTTGAGCACTACGAAGTCGGGGGTGAAGTCTTCGAGTTCCTCTTTGGTGGGGCGAACGAACATGTTGGTCACGAAGTGAGCCTGCCATGCCACTTCCATGATGAAGCGAACGGCCAGGCGGGTGTCCTTGTTGGTACCGCAGAAAGCGTCGACAACGTAGAGGGGCTTGTCGCTGAGTTCCTTGTCGGCGATAGCCTTGAGAGCGTCCCAGGTTTTGGGAGTGATGGGTTTGTTGTCGTTCTTATATTCGTCGGATGTCCACCAGATGGTATTTCTGGAGATGTCGTCGTCGACGAAGAATTTATCCTTGGGTGAACGGCCGGTATAGATACCCGTCATAACGTTCACAGCGCCGAGCTCTGTAACCTGACCCTTTTCGTAGCCGGTGAGGCCGGGTTTGGTTTCGTCGATGAAGAGTTCATCCCACGAGGGGTTGTGGTAGATTTTCGGGGTGCCCGAAATACCATACTGGGTTAAATCAATCTTGCTCATTTTGTTTTAGATATCTTAAAATGAAGTTGTTTGGTTGTTTCTTAATCAAAGCGCAACTCCTCGGGCGGGAGGGTTGCTGTTATCCGGGTGCAAAGTTAGTCAGCTTTTTTTGTTTTGCCAACTTTGATTGCGGAAAAATTTCCGTAATAATTAATTTTTAGATTTTTTTTGAAAACCGCCGGAGCGCGACCGCTCCGGCAAGAAAGCCGCCAATAAGGAAATACCATTGTTACAACAATCGAGACGCACGATTGTTCGACAGTGTGCGCAACGATTTCCGGCAGGGTCCGACGGTCGGAGAGACACACCGTAAGGCAGTTGGAACATTTGTTTTGGCAAAGGGTGAAAAAATCGCTACCTTTGCCGCTCACATCATGAGTCAGTCAACGAAGTCGTTGGAAACTTTTTCTTAAATGGCTTCACAAGACACATTCTTCAACTTCAGGAATGAACAATACATACGACATCTGCTGCATCGGCCACATAACTCTCGACAAAATCGTGACACCGCGCCACACCGTCCACATGCCCGGAGGCACCGCCTTCTATTTCGCCCACGGTATGGCACACCTGAATCCCGCGGGATTTCTGCTGGTCACGTCGCTCGCCCCGAGCGAGATGAAAGCCGTAGACGACATCCGCGCCGAAGGCGTCGACGTGGAGGTGCTCCCCTCGCCCACTTCAGTTTATTTCGAGAATAAATACGGAGAGGACCAGAACGACCGCACGCAGCGCGTACTCGCCAAAGCCGCGCCGTTCACCGTCGACGGCCTGCGCGACATAAAAGCCCGTTATTTCCACCTCGGCACGCTTTTAGCCGACGATTTCTCGCTCGACGCCATACGCTCCCTGGCCGGCCGCGGCATTGTGTCGGTCGACGCCCAGGGATATCTGCGCGAGGTGCGCGGCGAGGATGTATTCGCCGTCGACTGGCCCGAGAAGGTCGAGGCGATGAAATACATCGACATCCTCAAAGCCAACGAAAAAGAGATGGAGACCCTTACGGGAAGCTCCGACCCGTGCGAAGCCGCACGCATTCTGGCCGGATGGGGAGTGAAAGAAGTATTGCTGACCCTCGGAAGCTATGGTTCCCTGATATATGCCGGAGGCAATTTTTACGAGATTCCGGCCTATCCGCCGGCCGAAGTGGTCGACGCCACAGGATGCGGCGACACTTATATGACCGGATACCTCTACAAGCGCAACCAGGGTGCGGACTATCTCGAGGCCGGAAAATTCGCAGCAGCGATGTGCACCCTCAAGCTCGGCGCTTCCGGCCCCTTCTCGGCCGACGAGGCCGCAGTGAACGCCATTGTAGGCTGATCAGAGCGGTCGACCCTCCCCGCATTCCGGATTTCAGCCTTTCCTCTCAATTCATTTTTTGCGCAGCTGCGCCATAGCGTAGAGCATTACCGGCACGTAGCCGGCGCAGGGCACCACGAATGCCGTGGCTATACCCCAGCTGTCGGCAGCCCACCCCATGAGAGTGGTCCCGACTGCGCCACCCAGCGGCGTCATCATCATGAGCGACGACGCCATTTTTGTGTCGCTACCCGCTTTGGGAATTGTCAGAGCGAACACTGTGGGAAACATAATAGCCTCAAAGGCATAGCATACAAACACTCCGCAACGCGATACCATACCGAAGTCGAGCGCCACGGCGAGCGACCCTGCGACTGTGAGCACCGAGCAGACGGCAAGCACCTTGCGCGCCGGAATCCGGCTCATAATGAAACTTCCGGCCACACGGGCCACCATGAACAGTCCGAGACCGCAGACAGAGAGCACCGTTGCCGCCTGCGCCGGTGTGAGCCAGCCGCCGTCGGTGGCATAGTTGATGAAGAATGTATTAATAGATATTTCGGCAATCTCGTAGCAGAAAAGCGCGCCGACCCCTGCCATAAATCCCTTGTTGGTCACCAGGCGGCGCAACGCCGCGCCGGCGCCTCCGCGCGGAGCGTCGGTTGCCGCCGAGGCCACGATTTGCTCGCGACTGTTGATTTCCGGAAGCTTGACGAAGCAGAATACCACCGCCACACCAAGAACAGCCACGCCCATCACCGTGTACGGCAGGGCCACCGAAGCCTCCGGGTTGCTGAAAAGGATTCCGCCCACAATCACCGGCGCGAGGATGCAGCCCAGGCCGTTGAACGACTGCGCCAGATTCAACCGGCTCGGAGCCGTCGAGGAATCGCCAAGCTCTGTGATATAGGGGTTGGCAGCCGTCTCAAGCACTACCAGGCCGCACCCTATCACGAAGAGCGACACAAGGAAGAAATCAAACGACCCCAGCCATTCGCCCGGAATAAACATCAGACTTCCGATGCCGAAAAGCAACAGCCCGAGAACCACGCCCGGACGATAGCCGCGGCGGGTGATGAACACACCGGCCGGAATGGCCATAAGAAAATACCCGATATACGTCGTGGCCTGAATCATGGCCGAGCGCGTCATGGTGATGTCCATCGACATCTGGAAATGCTTGTTGAGCACGTCGAGGATAGCGCGGGCGAAGCCCCACACGAAAAATAGCGACGTGACCAGCACGAAAGGCACCACAAACTCTTTTTTTACCAGACGGCGGCTCTGCTGCCGTCCCCCATTGGATTCGGGCATCTCGCCCAATGTTTCTTTCATAGTCATGTTGGTTTATCATCCCCCGGAGCGCAAATTTACCTTTTTTCCGCCAAACGAGCAAAACGCGCCCTTAATTCCATCCCGTAATCATTTTTGAGAAAATACTGCCGGGGTTAAACCAAGTCGGGGTGGATTTTTGTTTTTGTGAATATAAGTTAGTACATTTGTGGTAAAACCGACCACTGGCATCGAGATTCCCACCTCCATCGTCCAACCGAGTTCACACATTATGGGACTTTACAAAAAGAAAAACATTTTCATCGGCGCCATAGGGCGGCTGATGTTTCCCGAAGCCCTCTGGACGCGCCGCTTTCTGGTGGCGTGGATCGGTTGCCTGCTGACGGTCGTAGCATTCGACCTGATGTGGTGCCTTCCGACAAACCCGCGCGCGCTGGCCTACGCAGGCACATACATCAACGGCATCCTCCTGGCCACGGTGCTTGCCCTGCCCGCCGTGGCGAGCCGCCGTCAGTGGCCGCAGCTGGTTGTACTCCTGCTGGCCGACTGTGTGCTTGCCGCCAACCTGATGTATGGCGCGGCATTCTACAGCTCTATACCGTTGGGTGCCTACCCCAGCGTAGCGTCGGTTCTCGATTTCACCGGTGCCGTAGGCACGCGCTTCTCATGGTGGTATCTGGTGCTTCCGGCCATAGCCGTGGCTACCTTCCTGCTCATGCAGCCGGCCGACGAGGCCGACGAGCCCCGGCCCAACATAATCTTCTACACACTTACCCTCGGAGCGCTCGCCCTTCTGGCCGGATTTGTAGCCATGGCCTGCGGAGGAATGGCCCGGCACGTGGGCCGACTGCGCTCGAGCTACAACGGAATTGTGGCGCCTGTGGTCTACACCATCCCCGGCGTGCTGATTGCCGAAAGTCTTGAAGTGCCGGACTCGATAAGTCCCGAGCAGCAGAAATATGTGGCTTCATGGGGCCGCAACCACGTGGCGATGCGTTCGGCCATGGGCGAACCGGCCGATACCATGGCCCGGCGCGACAATCTGGTGATCATATTCTGGGAGTCGCTGGAGTCATGGCCAATCGGCATGAAAGTGGAGGGGAAAGAACTTACGCCCAACCTCAACCGTATGCTCCGCGACAGCGCCATGCGCAGTTTCTACGCTCCGAGAGTGCTCTCGCAGGCGGCAGCCTGGCGTACCAGCGACGGGCAGCTCCTCGCTCTCGCAGGAATGCACCCCACCCGTTCGGGAGCTTTCGCGATGACCCGCAGCGGCAACCGCTTCCACACCCTACCCGACGCCATGAAGCAGCAGGGAGCCAAAACATACCTCCTCAGCGGCGACCGCCCCTGGCGATGGAACGCCGAGATGATGGCCAGATCGTTCGGAATCGACCACATTCACCTGCGCGACAGCTGGAACACCTCTGAGCGCATCAACGGCGACACGCCGAGCGACAACGCCGTAATCTCGCAGGCCATAGCAAAAATGCAGCGTGGCGAAGTCTGGCCCGACGGCGAGAAAGCCTACGTACAGATCAACACCCTCTCGGGCCACGCCCCCTTCAAGATTCCGGCCGAACTGCAGACAATATCGCTCGACGGAGGATATCCGGCCAGACTGCGCGACTACATGACGGCCGTACACTATACCGACCAGGCCGTCGGGCGGCTGCTCGACTATCTGCGCCAGCGCCCCGACTGGGACCGCACTATGGTTGTGGTCACAGGCGACCACGAAGCTCTTTCCCACTGGCGCTCGGCCCTTCGAAGCGACGCCTCGGGAGCCAGAATGATAAACCCCGAGGAATATGTTCCGCTGATCGTTCTCAACGCCCCGATTTCCGGCCGACGCGCGGCCGTAATGGGGCAGATCGACATCTATCCCACCCTGCTCGACCAGATGGGACTCGACTACGGCTGGCGCGGCATGGGCTTCTCGGCCGTGGCCGAACGCTCGCCCTCATTTGCCGTAAGCCACCGCGGACGCATCGTCGGCGACACCTCAGGCTTCGGCAGCAACGTAGCGCGCCATGTGGAAGACGCCCTCACGGTCTCAGACCTCATCCTGCGCCACGACCTGCTCGAAGAATAATTAAAACCAACCATACAACCCCTCCTCCCTAAACTCCCTAAACTCCCTAAACTCCCTAAACTCCCTAAATTCCTTAAAACTCCATAACCCTCCTTGCACTGGCTTGGACAATACATAGGATTCGGATGGCTGTGGTGGTGTGTCGCCACAGTCTACGCGCTGACCATACTTGGCATAATCGCCGTGGTGGTCAGCGAAAACCGCAACCCCGTGAAATCGCTCGCGTGGGTCACGGTGCTCCTCGTCGTGCCGATGGTCGGACTTATCCTCTACATATTCTTCGGCCGCAACATTCAGAACAAGCGCATAATATCGCGGCGCAACCGCCGCATCCTGCGACGTCTTACCAACCGCAGCAGCGCCAGCGCCCGTCAGGGGAAGCCACCGGAGCATATCCGCAACCGCATCAACCTGGCATCGTCGCTCTGCGGCTCCAACTACTACGACGGCAACAAGGTTGACATCTTCGACAACGGCGCCGACAAAATCGAGGCTCTGCTGGCCGACATCCGCAACGCGCGCCGCTATATCAACCTCCAGTACTACATACTTATCGACGACAAAGTCGGGCGCCGCGTGATTGAAGCTCTTGAAGAGCGCGCCCGCGCCGGTGTGAAGGTGCGCGTAATCTACGACCATGTAGGCTCCTTCCGCCTCTCGCGCAAGGCCCTCAAGGAGATGCGGCGCGCCGGAGTGGAGGCCTATCCGTTTTTCAAGGTGGTATTTCCGCCGTTCGGAACCCGTATCAACTGGCGCAACCACCGCAAGATTGTGATAATCGACGGGCGAGTAGGCTACATCGGCGGAATGAACATAGCCGACCGCTATATCGACGGCGGCAAGATGTTCGCCATGTGGCGCGACCTCCACCTGCGCATCCAGGGGCCGGCCGTTGCCGCGCTCCAGCAGTCGTTTGCCGTCGACTGGAATTTCATGGGGCAGCCCCTGCTGCAGGAGACCGACTTCGCCGCCCCGTCGGCCGACAGCCCGGTGGGCCTGCAGCTCGTCACCGGCGGCCCCACCACACAGTGGATGAACATGACTCTTGTGTTCCAGCAGGTAATCTCCGAAGCCCGCAAGTGCGTCTATATCCTCACCCCCTATTTCATCCCCACCGAAGGCCTGGTGCAGGCGCTGCAGCTCGCCGCCCTCTCGAAGGTCGACGTAAGGCTGATTGTGCCGCAGCGCAGCGACAGCGACATGCTCCGCTGGGCGTCAAATTCCTATATCATGGACTGCCTGCGTGCCGGGGTGAAAGTCTATTTCTATCAGAAAGGGATGCTCCACAGCAAGGCCATAATCGTCGACGACGATTTCTGCACCGTCGGCTCCACCAATTTCGATTTCCGCAGCTTCGAACATAATTTCGAGGCCAATATGCTGATATACTCTCCCGAATTCAACGCCCGGCTCAAGGCTATGTTCTTCCGCGACATGCGCGACAGCCGACGCGTCACCTCGGCCGAATGGCGCGCCCGCCCGCTGCCCCGACGGATGCTCGAATCCTTCATGAGGCTCTTCTCTCCCATTCTCTGACGCATCCGGAACAATAAAAGACACCGTTGCTACGTAAAAATATATTAACCTACGGACATATTAACCCGCATTATCAAAACCCGACTTAAAATGCGATACGACGACCATATCCTGAAAATATACCAGAATAGTTTCCGCAACAACTGGGACCTTCCCGCCCTTACCGACTACGGTAGCCAGGAAGTGATGACCTACGCCGACTTCGCCCGCCGTATAGCCCGTCTGCACCTCTTCTACCGACAGATAGGCCTGAAGCCCGGCGACCATGTGGCTCTCCTGGGTAAAAACTCCGCCTCCTGGGTAGTTATGTTTATCGGGACAATAACCTACGGCGCCACAATCGTTCCGATTCTTGCCGACTTCAATCCTCACGATGCCCAGCATATAGTCAACCACTCCGACGCCCGGGTGCTTTTTGTAAACAGCTCCATATGGGAGACTCTGGATTTCGAGGAGATGCCTGAGCTGAAGGCCGCCGTCTCGCTCGAGACGCGCCAGGTACTCGCCGAGCGCGAAACCGAGGGCCACCAGATCCCTTCGCGCATAATCCGCAACCTCACGCGCAAATTCAAGGCGACATATCCGAAGGGGTTCCGACGGGAGGATGTGGTCTACCCCGAAATCGATGCCGAAAATACCGCCATACTCAACTACACTTCCGGCACCACTGGATTCTCCAAAGGAGTGATGCTGACCTACGACAACATCGCGGGCAACGTGAACTACGGCATAGTCAGCCGACTGCACTACGAGGGGTCGCGCGCTCTTTCATTCCTGCCGCTGGCACATGCCTACGGATGCGCCTTCGATATGCTCGTGCCCCTGGCCGTCGGCACTTTCATCACCATCTTCGGGAAAGCCCCCACACCGAAGCTGCTGCTGAAGGCATTCAGCGAAGTGAAACCGAATCTGGTGATATGCGTGCCCCTGATTCTCGAAAAAATCTACCGCAAGCAGATAGTGCCGATGATTACCAAACGCGCCATCCGCTGGGCGCTCGCTGTACCGTTTATCGACAACGCCATCTATGCCAAAATCCGCAACAAGCTTGTAGAGGCATTCGGAGGCCAGTTCGAGGAGGTGATTATCGGCGGAGCGCCGCTCAACAGCGAAGTGGAGCAATTCCTGTACCGCATCAAATTCCCCTTCACCGTTGGCTACGGAATGACCGAATGCGGCCCGCTTATAAGCCACACTCCCTGGCGCTCGTTTGTGCCGTCGTCCTGCGGACGCACTCTCCCCTGCATGGAGTCGAAAATCATGGGGAGCAAAAATCCCGAGACGGAGCCGGGCGAGATCTGTGTGCGCGGTCAGGACCGCATGAAAGGATATTACAAGGCTCCCGACATTACCGCCGCCACCATCGACGAAGAAGGCTGGCTGCACACTGGCGACATGGGCACCCGCGCGGCCGATGGCACTCTATTCATCAAAGGCCGCTACAAGACGATGATTCTCAGCGCCTCCGGCCAGAACATCTATCCCGAGGAAATCGAAGCCAAGCTCAACAACATGCCCTACGTGGCCGAAAGCCTCGTGGTGGAGCGCGGAAAGGGTCTGACCGCCATAGTCTATCCCGACTACGAGCGCATGGATGCCGACAAGGTCGACATGCAGGCTCTCCCCGAGCTGATGGAGGCCAACCGCAACGAGCTCAACGGCCTTGTCGCCCCCTACGAGCGGGTGGACCGCATACAGCTGATTCCCCACGAATTTGAAAAGACTCCCAAAAAATCTATAAAACGCTATCTTTATAGCTGATTCCCCGTATGAACAGCATCGACAGCCTGATTTCCGACCTCGCTTTCATTCTGCTGCTCGGCGCCATCGTAACGCTGCTTTTCAAATGGATAAAGCAGCCGGTGGTGCTCGGCTACATCGTGGCCGGGTTTCTGGCCAGCCCGAACTTCACCCCGCTCCCCTCGGTCACCACTGAAGCCAACATTGAGTTCTGGGCCCAGATAGGCATTATCGTGCTGCTCTTTTCGCTCGGGCTGGAGTTCAGTTTCAAGAAGTTGCTGAACACGGGCGGGTCGGCCGTTGTCACCGCCGTGGTAATTGTAGCCGGGATGATGGCCACAGGATTCATTATCGGCCATCTGCTGGGATTCACCCACATCAACTCGCTCTTTCTGGGTGGCATGCTGAGCATGTCGTCGACCACGATAATAATCAAGGCGTTCACCGATCTGGGGCTCAGGCAGAAGAAGTTCGCCTCGCTGGTTTTCGCCGTTCTTATCGTCGAGGACCTCTTTGCCGTGGTGATGATGGTGGTGCTGTCGTCGATTGCCGTCAACAAGAGCGTGGAGGGAGGGCAAATGCTTATGAGCGTCAGCAAACTGGCATTTTTCCTCATCATATGGTTTCTGGTGGGAGTGTTCGTGCTTCCGTCGGCCCTCAACCGGTTCCGCCGGTTTCTCAACGAGGAGACCCTCCTGGTGGTTTCGATGGGACTCTGTCTGGGCATGGCCGTATTCTCGGTTTTCTGCGGCTTCTCGCTTGCACTCGGCGCCTTCGTAATGGGCTCGATTCTGGCCGGCACGAGCTACGCCGAGCGCATCGAGCACGTAGTCACCCCCGTGAAAGACCTGTTCGGCTCCGTGTTCTTCATCTCGGTGGGTATGATGGTGCAGCCCGCGGTGATTGTGGAATACTGGTGGCCGATTCTGCTGCTTTCGGTGGTGGTAGTCGTGGGAATGATCGTATTCGGAACTTTCGGCATGCTCATCACCGGGCAACCCCTGCGAATCGCCATGGAATCAGGATTCTCGCTCACCCAGATAGGCGAGTTCGCCTTCATCATCGCCACACTCGGCATGAGTCTGGGTGTCCTGAATCATGAAATATACCCGATAGTAGTGGCCGTATCGGTAATCACCACTTTCACAACACCATATTTCATCCGCATGGCCGATCCGGCCTATACAGCCCTTGAGCGACACCTGCCGCGGCGCCTGCGCATACTCGTAAACCGCTACCCCGGCCACACCCGCAAGGAAGGCGCCACCGGGCGCGCCTGGGTGGTTCTGCTGCGGCGCTACCTCTGGCGTATCATAATGTATTCGATTGTCCTCGTGGCCATTTCGCTGGTATGCCATAATTATATGGTGCCGAAACTGCAGGAGTGGATGCCGTCGTGGTACCGCCTTGTCGGAGCCGCGCTAACACTCGCCCTGATGGCACCCTTCCTGCTCGCCCTGTGCCTGCCGCCGGCCATGAACAGCGGCAACGAGCGCGCCCGACTGTCGGCCAACCAGTTGCGCGGACCGCGCATCGTGATGATGCTGTTCCGCCTTATGCTGGCACTGGGGTTCATCGTCCATGAACTCACGTCGTTCTACTCCCTGCGCGTGGGCATCGTGGTAGGTGTCGCACTCATGCTCCTGCTTATCATGCTCTTCTCGCAGAAACTAAACCGGCAGCTCCGGCAGCTCGAAGCGCGATTCCTCGACAACCTCAACGAGCGCGAACTGCGCCGTACGGGCAAAAACAACAACCTCGTCAACGACCTCCATCTGGCCTACATCCGCGTGGGCTACGGCTGCCCGTTTGTAGGCGAGCGCCTGGTCAACAGCCGCATACGCCAGCAGTACGGCGTCAGCGTAGTGATGATACAGCGCGGAAGCACGCTCATCGTGGTGCCCGGCGGCGACACACGCATATTTCCCGGCGACGTTGTCGGCGTAATCGGCACCGACGAGCAGATCGAGGCCGTGGTTAGCGTAATGGATGTCGACGCGCCGCCGCAACCCGATGCACCCGGGCTCGACGACTTCCGCCTCACCAGCGTGGAACTCACATCCACCTCCCCACTGATTGGCCAGACCCTGGCCTCGGCCGACGTGCGCCGCAACTACAGCACCCACGTCGTAGCCCTCGAGCGCTACGGCGAATTCTTCGACCACCCCGCCACCATCCCCCTCCAGCCTTCCGACCGCCTCTGGATTGTCGGCACCCCCTCCACCGCCTCCCGCCTCCGCTAATCCCCCACCAACGCCCAAAACGCACAACGCCCCGCTATGGGGCATCGATCCTGAACATGCTTCCATAGCGGGGCGTCTGTTCTTTTTGCAGGCCGAAAAGAACCAAAAGGCCCAGGGGCACGGAGAAAAGCTTCTCGGCGAGGGCGGCCGCGCTGCGGCTGAGCGGCAGAACTCGCTGCGCTCAGACACTGCCGCTCCGAGACGCCGCAGCTCTGCGACCGCCTCACCTGCTTTTCTCAGGGCGCCTGCCATCCGGACGGAAACGGCGAGCTGAAGCTCGCTCACAGAACTACCTTATGGAGGCTTTCGGGGGGAGAAAGCCTACGGCTTAAGGACCTTCAGGCTTCCGCCCTCAGCACAGTACTGAGGATGGCAGCAGCGGAGGCCCGGAGGGCCGTGGTCGTGTCCAACCCCACGCGAAGGCGTTAGCCGAGCGTGGGGATAGGAGGAATACGCACAACAACGGAGCCTCGGAGAGGCGATGTTGTGGTAGCGACACACGGACAGCCGAGGGGAGGCGAGGCTTAGGAGGTTCGAATCATTTCGCACCTTACGCATTCGGCGTAGACCATGAACGCTTCCTGAGTATTGATAATACCATTAGCGCTGCGCGAACGCGTGAGGTGCGAAATAATTCGCACCTCCTATGCCGGCGACAGCCATTATGGGGCTAACGAGGAGGCATCGCCATGCGCTACGGGGGATTCCGAGGGCGGTCCGGATGGGTTGCGCCATTGACCGATAGGGACCTGGCAACAGCCCGCGGTCGGTCAATTGAGGGGATGTATGAGAGAGGTGGAACAGGGGAAGAAGGGGCGGCTAAAGCCGAGCGCGTGAGGTGCGAAATAATTCGCACCTCCTAAGTCGACGCAAGGAGGGAGGCGAGGGGATTTCCGGCGATGCTCGCCGGAAGCGGTTAACCTCTCCGTGGATTCATAATTTTTATTTGGGGATGGTGGAAATGATTGCGATGCAAAGTTACAACCGATTTGGGCAGTTACGTGTCCAAAAAATCCGCTTAACACTTGTTAACGCGGGAATGAGCTGAGAATAAATTTGATGTAAATAATTTTTTTTGAAGAATTTCTGATTTGAAGATTCACAACCACAACATTGACTATACGAGCCTCCGATAGGTTTAGCACTTTATATACCCACTCTAATATCCTTCCTTTCATTTTTATAAGCTTCAAATATTAAGCAAGAGCCCCAGTCTAAGATGTTATACCTTGACTGGGGCTTAATATGGATACGGGAAAATAAGCTATTTATTCAATCCTTAGTTTATAACTCTTTCCATCAGATTTAAGGATATAGAATCCAGGAGTGAGTTTTGCGTCAGAATACCGACCTTCGTAAATCAGGTATCCATTAATGTTATAAACTTTCACATTGGAGGTCTTGTCAGCAATTACTGATTCAATACCAGAATTTTCCATGACAACGACTCTGCATAATGCTGAGAAGCCTCCATCTACAGCAGTTGCCATTATAGTCGCTTTGCCAGGTTTGATGGCATACAACATTCCGTCCTGCGATATCATAGCTATGCTCATATCAGAACTTGTCCATAAGACACTCTTATTCGATGCGTTTTCAGGCAAAACATTAGCATGAAGTTGCATTGATTCTTCTTCAATCAGTTCTACCTGGGTCTTATCAAGAGCAATACCTGTTACAGGCTGGATTACAGTTACTTCACAAGCATCCTTAATTTCGCGATTATAATGTGAAACAGCTAATATCTGCGTGTTGCCCGGAGCGACTGCCGTTACTATACCATCTTCAGACACCTTTGCAATCGATTCATCTGCGGAGAACCATACAATCGATTTATCATCGGCATCTGTCGGATAAACTGTTGCAGATAATTTATGGACGTCTCCCACATTCATTCTTAACTCTAATTCATCTAATGAAACACTGGACACACTTACTGGAGCAATTATTTCCAGATTCTTAAACATTGATGTTTGATAAATTGTCTTTGTTCCTTCCGGGACATAGGCTACACCATGAGAAAAGAAAGCCAGTTCTTCATCGCTTGGAGTATTTCCATAATTATTACTAAATCCCCTCGGAATTGATGACATATTCGCGTGAATTGTTATATAGTCCGGTGTGCCAACTCTCGAAGACGTTATATATATGTCTTTTAGCGACGAAGGCAAAAAGAATTCTACCTTTCCATTAAATTTTGGACCGTTTTCACTATTATTCATATAAAATGTTTCGACACCTTCTTCAATATAAAGATATGAAGGATTGCCTATCCCGCCAATTTGAGTGAATTTAGGGTCGAGAATAATGAGCGAGTCGACATTTAAATGATTCGTACCAGCAGTACTAGAGAACCAAACCGACTCAGTCCACTTCGTAGCCGATTTAGGGAGAATCAGTTTGTTTAGTCTTTTCTTAGTCCTAAACGCATTAACATTTATGTTATTGCTTAAAGTACAGTTTGAGTAATAACCTGTAAGAAGGACATCGGAGAGATCTAATGTCCCCGTTAGCTTGTAGGATGAGTTTAACTCTTGAATAAACTTACAATCATCGCCATTTAATACGCCAGTAATTACAAGGTTTTCTACTGTTAGCTTGTCATCGTAAAGGATACGCTGTGATAGTGTGCCTGCAATTTTGTTTTCAACCGTCAGGGATGTCGCTTGTGCGTGGCATAATATATTGATGCACACAAGCAGAGTAATGGTTAGAAAATGTTTCATAATCTTATCATTGTTTTGATTGTTCTTTTGATTGTTTAGCCTTCGCTTCGGCGCAAAGTAGGCATTCTTTTATAATGGCAAGAACCTGTTCCAGGCCATCATAGGAGGTAATGAAATAATCCCCGCACTCTTTTGATATACAAAATTCAGGATGTGTGGATATCAGAGTGTCAATGGCAACTTCCCTCGTAGCTCCGGCCGTTCCATGAGTCATGTAATTTCGTAATTCCCTAATTTTAGAGCTTATAACATCGATCTTTTCAGGACGTTCGGTGTGAAATATCGCTTTTAGATAATCGTTTTCGCCATAATGAGGCTCGTTGTTTTGCGATTTATTTTTCTTTTTGGGTTTAGGTTCTTTAGCCGCAGCAACATCCAGTTTATAATACTCACATACTTCCTTTAAAGAAAGCTCCCAAAACGAAAATAGGCCGATTAAGATTGAGCGTCGGATTCGTCTATCTGTTTCTTCCTGTTCGGACAAAACATCATAGAACGGTCTCATTTGTGTCTGTCGCTCTTCATCAGAAATAGTTGTATCGAAAATAATGTCGTACAACTCAGCCTTTATGCCGATTTCTTTTTGGAGCTTTGCTTGTTTAAGCACCTTTAATAAATCTGTATAGCCTTGCACGATAATATCTCGCTCGGCTTCACAATTAGTGCGACCTTTAGCGAATGCCATATCTATTAAATGCCGCAGGGCGCTCCTCGTTGGCGATTGGTTTATAAAGAAAAAGCGTGAGAGCCGTACCGTTTGCTCGTTCCACTCATCGAGGCTCTGGTATTGCCCATCGTAGCTGAACGAGCAAACCTGCAGAAGCCTCACGCAGAATATGATTACAGCGCAACGATAGACGCTCGCGCGCCTGCCGTCGCCGGAATAAACATATCTACCAGGCATCTACTGTTTGCCACATTCTTGGCTACGATTGAATTTACCAGATTTCTTTGATTGAAAAGTCGAGATAAGTCAAATGAGCTAATTGTGCTTGTTATCAGCGCAATATCCGTTATCGATATTGCGGTGATTTTCCTGCTTTTGACCCGATTTTCTCAAAAAGTACACCTTTTGTACCCTTGATTATGGACTGTAGGGAGAGGGAAAATGTCAAGGTCTGTAAACGGCGATTTTCAGATTATTATACCTCGGATTATCTTTGCGCAAATTATAATTGTATGGCAAAAATAGAAAATCGCAAGAAGCAGAATCCCAAACTCCGGCAATCGGAATTGAGCGACGGACGTGCCAGCCTCTACCTTGAATATTATCTCGGCAGGACTGAATCGCCCGTGCTTGACGAGGATGGGAATCAGGTATTTTACACCGAGGGAGCGATGGCGGGTAAACCGAAATATCAAATCAAACACTCCCGCAAGAAAGAGAACCTCAACCTGTATATCTGGCTTCATCCCCGCAACCAGCAAGAACGTATGCAGAATAGGAATACTCTTACCCTTGCTGAAAAGATACGTTTTGAACGTGAGCAATCTTTCCTTGAGGACAGGGAGGGCTATCGACTCCGCAAGGATATGGATGAGGACTTTCTTGAGTTCTGCAAGGAGTTCATCAAATCCCCGTCGCTCACTAAATACACCCGCATAACGCTCGGACACGGTCTGCAAAAGTTCATGAACTTTCTTGCCGATACGCCGAGATATTCCCTCTACAGGAATAATCTCAAGATGACACAACTGACGGTTGACATGGTGGCTGCTTATGTTGAGTATCTGAAAGAGAACGGAACAGGCGATGGTCCGAAAATCTATTTCCGGATGTTCTGGAAAACCCAGGCTCGGATGACCCCTGGGGCCAGGTTGATTTGACCCCTGAAGT